>Ga0116229_10001117_pt1 | contig 40730 bp, 33 predicted proteins | sample S1TSphgellanicum_3_FD_87313 | JGI IMG/M metagenome (GOLD analysis project Ga0116229, IMG submission 87313) | Host-associated microbial communities from peat moss isolated from Minnesota, USA - S1T2_Fc - Sphagnum magellanicum MG | ecosystem: Host-associated > Plants > Peat moss > Unclassified...
ATAATATTTTTTCTTTTATTTATTTTTTTTTTGTTTTTTATTTTTGTTTTTTTTTTCTTTTTTTTTGTTTTCTTTTTTTTTTTTTTTTTTTTGTTTCAAATCAATTAAATATCTTACATTCCAATTGGAAATTGAAGTTTTTTCTCCATTGAACATTCTTCTTGTTACTTGTTAATTGTTCTTTTTGTTATTGTGGATTTTTTGACAAGGTTAACACATTATCTTTACTTTCTTAACCAATGTTTTTAATTTTTCTTGTTATCATCTATTTTCTTATAGAACATTGTTATTTTTAGAGTGTTTCCACCTCATTCCTCAAATCTTTGCTTTGTTTGATTTATATTAAAATGGCAACTTTTCATGCCAAGGGTAAAGTTGAGCTCATTATTCCTGTTGATGAGTTTGGAATCTTGTATGTTATAGAGAAATGTTTGTGTGTAATGTTCGATTTCCATCTAGGAACTATTCATGTCTCCAAGGATGATGTATGTATTGCCAACAACAATGTTATTAGATCTATTTATTAGGTTCCAATCATTGGTGACTTTGATTTGGAATGGAGGGGGAATGCTAAAAGGTTTAAGATCGTTGCAAAAAAATCTTCCGAAAAGCTCTTAGACTAGTTTTGATGCTAAAAACTATGACATTTGTTATCAATGTTGGCCCGCATCTTATGGAGATCAAATAAGAGGTTTTCCCCAACTGTGTCGATATTTTTCATTCATACATCTGTGTGATTCTTTCGATGAAGATGGAATGCCTCCAAACTCTCTTTACCCATCAAATTTTTTTTCCCACACGAGTCATTTTTCTTCTATTTCTATTGATTCCCCATATTCCATTAGCTTGACATTCCCTATGTGGGAAGACCATTTGTGCTAAGTGTAGTAGACTACCTAAGGGCAATGTTGCTTGTCACGAAGGCTAGCTCCAAGTTGAAAGATTTGAACTATGATAAGTTTCGCATTGAAAATGTTCATTGCATTCTGACCATATTTAAAAGTGATGTTTTGTTTGAACTCCCCTTCGTTGTCAATATTGACTATCATTTTAGGCAAATGCAAGGAATGGATAAAAAATATAATGATGGCCATGCAAGGTGCAAGATTAAGACAACTAACATCAAGACCGATTTCAATGATACTTTTCAAAGAGCTTAGTGCTTGGGCCATTTGCAATGCCAAAATGTCAAAAATTTGCATAAGGTCAAATTTTGAATTGTGCAAATTCAAATGTTTAGGATTTTTCATATTCATTTCCATTTTCCCTTGCACCCACTCATGCCTTAGAATAACAAATGAAAGTTTTCGTGCACTTTTTTCCCATCTTTTTAGGGTTTTTTTGGACCATTTCTCCATCATAAATTGAGGTTTTGGGTAACTAGGTCACCTTTGTGCTCTTTTAATAAACATTTAAAAAAAAATCATCATGTCTACTAAAGGCATCCTCTACCATGCGAGTTGTTCTTCAATTCTTAATAGTTGTAGTAACAATGTGGAAAATTGCATTATTCTTTGATGTACATGTTGTTCATCTTATATTGGTTCAACAACATTGACATCTTGATTTGTTGCTTGATCTAATTGCCTCTACAAACTTTTAATTACCATTCTAAACACGTTCTTCTACTTCCACAATTTCTCTAATGAACTTTTTCTTTAATTTCAACTCCTTTTAACATCTACCCTATTCAAATTTCAATCTTGCAAAAAAATTCAATCAATAAAAAAATTATAGAAATACAAAAACTACACCCCAAACTACCATGTTTCTTAAAAAGAAAAACATTATTTTTTTTTCTTGTTGAAATCATCCTGAGAATGCAAGTTGCCAACATATAGTAGTACTAATTTCTCTTTTTGAATAGAATAGAAATATATACTCACAAAATAAAACCATATTTCCAACAAATACATATTTCAATGAACAAAATCTATATAAAAACAACAATTTTGACTTTACAGTTCAAATAATTAATTTTTCCATACATGATCAAAATGTAAAAAATAACATAAATTGACATATTCAATGTATACTTCAAGCAAATAGAGCTACACATGAAAATCATAATGTGATAAAATTGTAAATTACTTGTTTCTAGATTTTTATTTTTAGAATCCTCATACATCTACCCTTTATTCTACAAATATTCTCAAAACTTGCAAAAATGTATAGTCCAAATCCAAATGGGAGAGGAAATAGTTTCAAATTTCCTTCCAAAACCGAATTCAAATGTAAGCAATAATAAATTTTACTTCTAACCATTCCTCTTTCTTGTTACTACCTAATATTATGTTTATTACTACATTGAACAATGAAGCTTGGAGAAGTGGAAAATATCAAGTGATGATAGGGATGTGAAAGGACCCTTGATTTACATTGAAATAACAAAGAATGAAATGTCTACATGAAAAAAATGAAGTTGACCCCTCTAGTGAACCCCAAATTACCAATGTCAATTGCATGGTTAAACTTAAATCATATGCATAATAATATGGTGAAATTAAAGGTTCAAATGTTCCAAATTTACAAGGATGGATTGTAAGGGCCATTCATAGTCACCACTTGGATAAAATTTCACTATCAATAAAAACACATTGGTTTTCAACCTTTCATTTTTAGGATCTTAATGGTTATGATATGGATAATAAACAATCTGTTTTCACAAAAAAAATATGTATCATACTTCTTTATGATATATTCAAGGTTGGTATTAGTATCTGGAGTGACACACATATATATGTTATTTAGTCAATTTGAATACCCATAAGCATTTTCCAAAGGATCTATAAGTGCCACAAAACAAAACCTTGTATCAAAGCAATCCAACAACTTCAATGTGATCACTTGGAGGGTTTGGAAAACAAAAAAAATCCATATGCAATGGTGTTTTCAAATCCAATAATTGGATTTAATGTAGCCTGGAGTGGTGTAAGAAAGGAAATCGCACATGGACTTGAAGAATTCTAACATAGTGTAAACATGATTTAGTTTAGGGTTGTTGTATCACATTTGTTTCTAGTGGAAAGGAAGGAAGGAAGGAAAAAAAAGGGGAGTTTGTCCTCTTCTTAAAGATGAAAACATTTGTGTGTTGGATTATGAGGCCATTTCAAAGATGTTGGGGTGATTTGTGTATTGTTTTTGTTTTCTATGTGTGTGTTGTTTTGCAAGTGGTTTTACTTTTCCTTAGACATTGTCAAGGAAAAAAAAACTAAGGACAAAATTATTATGAAACTTGTTCCAAGAAATGGTGGCTTTTGGTGGTGAATGAAGAAATTCAACGAGGAGGATAAAAGGGAGAAAAAACCATTTGAAATGGCATTTTAATGTTCTAGAAATGAGCTGATTTTTGTGGGTGAATAAGGTGGTAGAGAAATATTGTATAGTCTCATTTGAGTGGCTATGGCACTTATTGATTGCTTCTACTTTTTCTTTCGCTACACACAGAGGCGATAGTTACATGTTGGTATTTTCACATAAACAAAGAAATGGAGGTTGAGGGAGTGACGCAAACATGAGGATGTTAGAGCTTAAATAGAAAGGCATGTAAGACATACAAGTTTGCATATATTAGTGGGATTTGGGAAAATCTAAAATGAATTGAGAAACTTGAAGGATGTTCAAGCTATATGTAGTGTTTGAGTAAATATCTTCAAGAGCTGAAGATCCATGATGGAGGGGATAAAGGGTTGAAAAATTATATTTCATGTAGACTTTGGGCTAGGAGCTCCAATGGCCATTTAAACATTGAGAGAACTAACCCTATTATAGTCCATACTTTACATGTTGGGAGAGGCAACTATTGACTGTTTAGTAGATTTGTGTTGAATTTTTCATCCAATTTTGTCAATAAAGTGCAATTCTTTTGTGAATGTTGTGTCAACAATAAGAGATAAAAGGTTTCGTGGTCCATGTTGTGATTTGTGTGTCGTTCACTTTTGATTACACTAAAATTATTTTAATGTTTCAAGGATAGACTCTCTAGACCATTTGACATGAATGAAAGGATAGAATCTCTAGACCATTTGACATGCATGAAAGGAATCTTGGACATATCAAGACCATGGGCAACAAATTTTGAGCTGTCTGTGTAGAATCCAAGTCCAAAAGCCATGCAAACTTGAGAGAAATGGAGTCCACAATGTCATGAACTTTTGGTTCCTTCCATTTACATATATATACATGATATTGATAAGTTTGGAGTAGACCCCCTCATTGTACAACAAAAATGACGTAATACATGAATGTTAATATATTAACAAGTAGACCCCATTCTACTAGTACAAGATATGCTACATGAATAAATCAAGAGTAGACCCAATCTATGGTTGGACAAGAGCTTCTCCACCCACAACACTAAAATGGCAGGTACACTATAATTTGAATGAAGGATAGAAGCCAAGTAGACGGAAACCCACTTTGGGCCTCTAAATGTGCCCAAGATAAAGTGCCAATATAATGAGATTCAATGACCAATATCTTTGGTGGGGATGGGAGAATAATTAAGATTATATATACATAGTGGATGCCGTAAATATTGACAAAGGCCCAATTAGGAGGGGGGGAGCGTGGAGCCGAGGCGGCACCTTTTTGGCTGGAGATATACTCTAGTAAAAGATACAAGATAAAATTACAAAATAGACCCAATTCCATTAGTAAAATTACAGGTTTATTGACCTTGCCTACCAAGGCAAGGATATTGTGTTTAAATTCAATATAGAGTGTAGTAGCTTAAAGGATTTTGGCCCTTAGGTAATAGGTCCATTTTGGTAGGAGGATTTTTTGAAAGATGATAATTTTGGCTTGTGTTGAAACTTGAGATTAGTTATTATAGAGTTAAAATAATATCTTGAAGGATTTTGGTTTCTTTTAGAGGATTTTTTTTTTGAAGATTATACTTTTGCTTGGTGAAATATTTGAGTTTCCATAATTCTTCTTTTTCCTTAAGATACCTTTTAAATGTAAATGGCAAGGCCACATTGTGATGACACACCCATTGTTGCCCCTTGAAAATAGGTGTGAAAAAGGTGCACAAGTTCGGATATAACTAACTGCCCATGCCATTGGGCATTATTATTGGGTAGAAGAGTGACATCCGGAGAAACCCTATCTTGAGAGCTATATTAAGGACCATGGGTCTGTGAGAATCTTATCGGAAAAGAAGTCTAAAAAAAGTATTCACAAAAACATATAAAGTAGGGAGTGTCTGTTGCCTTGCCTCCACAACGGATCCCACCCGTAATTGTTGGTGCCAGAAACTGCCTTCCCTTTCCCGATGCCTAGGCATCCGTGCTTGGGTCTTAAGTATAACCAGGATTCGTCCACAAAACTTTCTTGTTTTGTTTTTTTAAGCTTTCTTGTTTTGTTTTGTTTTGTTCGTTCTTGGTTGAAATAATTTGTTTGTCAACGGGTTGTTCAGGACTCTCATTCCATGAAACGTTCTCTTGTTTTGTTTTCTTTGTTTTGGTTGCAATAATTTATTTGTCGTCAATGGGTTGTTGTTTCTCTCGAACAATGAAACTCAAAGATTAAGGAAAGAAGAAGAATACTTGAGCTTCACTTTGTTTTTTTTTTTTTCCTATTTCGGACCAAATCCCCCAAGAAAATTCAAAGGAAACTCAAATTATTGAAGGAAAGAAGAAGAAGAATAGTTGAGGTACCTCTTTCATTTCAGACCCAATTCCAAAGAAAAGAAACAAAAACATGACCCCCTTTGTTCATGTTATTAATATTATGTTTTCATGCAAGAACCCATGGAGTCCATTTTTCTCCTTACAAAAATTCAAAGGAATTTATTCATTTATTGTCTCCTACTTTCACTTTTTGGGCATACTTATCTTAAAATAAATCAAGATTCCAAGAAACAAGCAATGGATAGCAAAATTGACAAAAAAAAATGCAAAAAAAATGTTGTCTGCTGATGAAGCTGAGCCAAAGAGAAAAAATTAAGTTAATGTCAATGTGTAGGGTATATAGTCACGGGTAGGCCATGGGTTTTACTACCAAAATAAGAGCTTGCAAAAGGCAAATGCAAGCTTTGATTTTCTGTAAAGCTTGTGGTTGAGGGTTTTAACAAGCATGTAGACCTGGCTGATTTTTTTCTTGTCATACCCGGAGGATACCAAGAGGGTATCATGAGATGAAAATGCAAGGTGTTTGGAAAAAAACAAACAAAACACTTACTTCGTCAAGTATTCCCAAGCATTTTGTTTTTCGAAATGGCACACAAACAACAAAGGAAAAATAAGGCTCGGTAAAATGCATTAAGATTATACACTAAAAACAACTTTGAACGTGTCTTTACACAAGAGTTAGATTATGGTATAACTACTACTCATACGGTGCATTCACACTTGGTGCTAGGGACTCTAGGGTTGAGTCCCCTAACACCATGCTAGCCATTTGGGACTTAATTTACCTAGTTGCCATGAAAATTATATGTTAAGCTAACATTCACTTAACATTGAGCTATGGCCCCATTCAACATTGGGTGCACCTAGGATGCCACCTAGATTTTCATTTAACACTGACTTAATATCAAGTGTGAATGCACCAATAGATTGACATTTATCGGATAGATTTCTGCAATAGACAAGTAGCATAGTCTAATAAGCAGGGAAACAAAAGTTGGTATATGTCAAGGCATTTGGTTGCTAGGGTTTGCCAGGGTTTTGTCATTTGGTTGGTTGCTTCTATGTAGGTAGATACATGTGGATGATGGTAAGTACATAGCTAATCAACTATGGTTAGCTATTTCACCGGAATTCAATTAAAAACTGTTTCCCATCCACCTACCATCCATCCTGCCCCGACCATCCATCCATCCATCCTGCATGATTCACCGGTTTGTGTGCTGGGCTGCTCGTTCACACTGGCCCCATTGGTGGAATATTTGATCAGGCCAGTTTGCATTGCTTTTGTTATTGGTCTGATCAAGTATTCCACCAATAGGCCTCTCTCTCTCTCTCTCTTGCTTGCTCGAGTTGAAGGCTAAGAAGACGAGAAGAGAGAGAGAGAGAGAGTGTGTGTGTGTGTGTGTGTGTGTGAGAGAGACCATTTCTTCTTCTTTTCACCAATTCTAACTTAATTAGACCAATGAAGAAGAAGATGTGCATCTTTTGTTAATCACAACTTGAGTGAGAGAGTTGAGGAAAGAACATGTTTCTTTGCACTTTTGGGTGTGGTTTTTTGTTTGGACTTCAGTCTTTTTTTTCTCTTGTTCCCTTGTGGGGTATTTTCCCTTTATTTATTTAATTTCTTCTTCTGAGAAGAAGTTAATGATTTATCATGTGAAGAGAAAAAGTAATCGTATATGATGACCTACTTACTTACTTGCCAGTTCACACGGTTGACAATTGCTTCTTCATGCAATAAACCAAGGTTTAAGAGCCTAACCTCCCTTCCCAATTTTCCACTCCCATGTGGCAGGGGAGGCACAGGTGGTCCCGTTTATACTGACTCAAGTGAAACAAAAAGAGTGGGGCCAAAGGCGCCACCATTTAATGCTTTTGATGACTGTTGACGTTTACCCCAATGTATTATCCGTTGGCAAAACTACAAAACTAGATAATGAATAAACCCCCTCCCATTCATACTCACCATCTCTTGTGTTCACAAACTCAAGTCTTATGACAAAACTGCAACCAAAAAAGAAGAAAACGGTCATGAACAAAAAACCCTTATTCATACTTGTCGTGTCTCTTTTGAAAGTAAAAGTGTAGGGTTATGCTCGAGTGAGTGGCATGGTCATGAACAAAACCCCTCGTTCATACTTGTCGTCTCTTTTGGGAGTAAAAGTGTAGGGTTTTGCTCGAGTGAGTAGCATGGCGTCACTTACACTCTAAGAATAGAATGGAAGGTGGAGCCCGAAATCTCTCGGATGTAGCAACTCAGGCAGGCCAGTACAATGGGGCCTCTCATTGGTGTTGCATGGAATTACAATACATAATTTTCCGCCTTAATAGTGGGAGGAGGCCTTTCTGTACTGGTTTCAAAATTAGGGTTTTAAATTTGTTTCATCACAATGGGGACCGCAGAACAAAAGCAGAGACACTTATATTTTGCCAAATTAAAGCATGATTAAGTGGACTTTCACTGTAAACTAGTATAGCCTGTGCCATATGCTCAAGTGTGAACGAGTTCCTCAACTAATTTTTCTTTGAAAAATCATTTTTTGGGTAATTTAATTGAATTTTCCAATGACAAAACTTACTCAAAATCCAATTTCTCCCACACCTCAGGTCTATTTTATTTTTATCAAATCATCTTCATTAAATCTTACTCATCAAGGGCTTTCCAAGAATACCCAAATTCCCTTATAAAATTTTAGTTTTTATTTAAATGCATTTTGACTGAAAAAATGTTCATATTTTATAACTTCTCAACCATAGGTCGAAACATTACAAAACCACCTTGATGCACCCTTACTTATCATGGAGGCAATGATTCCAAGAGCATGGCAAGAGGCACTGTGGTTTGGGAGATCTCAACTTGACAAACAATCAAAACAAACAATCTACCTTTTTCATAGATAGATAGCCACACTCTTGGGTCTAATAAATTTTGTGTTCTTTTGGCCGAGGAGGGTTTGTAAATTATAAGTATGACCTCAAACAACATACGCATCCCTAATGAGAAAATTGATGACCTGATTGCCTATTAGGTCATTAGTTACAAACAATAGAGTTATCCGTAAAGTCACCTTCTGTTTCATCCCCTATATCTCCTTTGATGGCCTATTATGCTGAAACTGGCTGTTCTCGCCCCCTAATCGCCTGGCTTTACCGATAACTCTAATAACCATCAACATTCCATTCCCTATTAGGTCACTAGTTACACACAATAACCATCAACACTCCACTCCTAAGTGACCTACTAGTGAGGAGGAGGAGGAGGTAGCTAGTACCAACATTGGCTCTCATTGGCCCCAATGATTCTGTAACCCTATTGCTTCTCATTAGGATTGGTTATGCCAAGTAACTACCAGCCTATTGAGGGTTACTATATCCATAACCCTATTTAGACCTACCCATCCATTATACAGAATTTTTTCAGCATACCACCTCCAAGGCACATTATATCAAGCAGAATTTTTCCTTCACACATGGTGGGGCATTTCGACAAACTACCCATTCCAACAGCATTTCACTTTTTGATATTTCTCATCCTTTTTTTTTCCCCTCATTTTTTCCCTATATCAACCTAGTATCATGGGAAAACAATAGATTTTTTTTTGGGGCCCATGCTTTATGTACGGTAACACCGAAGGAGCAAGGTGATCCTGAAATGAGCGCCTACCCAAAGAGTTGAGTTGATGGGTGCTTATTTCATGAATGCATTGATCCTTTAGGCGTCACTATAGGGTGTCACCATACACTTTTTTTCACCCTAGAGAATACTTATGACCAAGAAGCTCGCAAAAAAAGTTAGTTATGCATTTGGATCTCAACGCTACTCGCTTACTTACTTTTCACATAGTCGGGCTTTGGAAAGCTTTATCAACAACAATTTTGGGTCGGGTAGTGTCATCCATTCTTATCCATTTGTTCATAGCGCCACTTTGGAGTGGCATATTTCTAGAAGTGTAAATAAAAAATCTACATCTCATGTGAACAAGGTCTTTGGGTTGAAGTAAAAAAATGCTAGAGCAACATACCCAACAAGGTCTCCAGGTTGAAGTACGAGAGGAAGAGTAAGAACTACTCAAGCATCCGAGGAAAGAAAAAACTATAGCACGTGCTTGGAAAATCTAAAGGACACCAACAACAACTACATCATACTACCATATTGTTTTTGTCCTTCTCCCACTTTTGTTACATTGTTTTCTGTAGCATTTTTGTCAGGGATCCCATACCTACGTAAGTAGTACCATGGGCTTGGTGGGAGAGTGGAAAATGGTGTACCTAATGAAACAAGAATTTTCAGGTTTCCCCATCTTCAATTTTGGGGGTTCCAACAACCTTGACTTTTGGGAATGCCCACTTGTACTCCGTAGGGTGGGATGTCATTCCATTCATTGGATGATAATGGATTGTAGTGCCAGGGTTTGTTCCGAAACATAACCAGCATTCTTCACTATTATTGGTTCACATCATTATAGTGTTTACTACCGTCGACTCACATCATAAGTGGAACCTGGCAAAACCACAAGTGAAACAAGCCAAGGACCACCTAAGGAAAACCTTAAAAAAAAAACTCACAAACGTACATTAGTAGCAAATTTTTTTTTTTTTTTTTTTTTGTGTGGCGAGTTTTCGCCACCTGGCGACAAAAACAAAAAGGGCTGGCGAATCCAACAAAGGGATTTTTGAGAATCTCGAGAAAAAAAGGTTAAAAGTCGCCAAATCTAGACAGCGTGTTCCATTAGGTCGCCAGAACTAGGCAGGACTCCAAAAAAGATCTACTAGTCCACCAGGACAGTGATCATTTATTTTTAATTAATGCTGAGGATCCTCGCCAGTACACCTACTTCAGGAATTTGAAAAAAAACAACCCTGATTAGTAGTACTCACAAACTCACCAAGTTATATAAAATGAAGTATGAAATCATTTAATTACAATTGAGTTATCGGTGAAGTAACCCTGTCTTCGGCCTGTCTTTGGGCCTCCTTTCAACCCCTGTCCCTTCTTTCAGTGGTATTCTCAAAGTAAGGACATTTTATTAAATCTCAGTATGAAATGCTTGAACTCAGTACGAAATGCTGAAACTCAGCATTTAATGCACAAGGTTCGAGACTAGTTATAATAGTTGTACAGGTAAGAGCAGTGAAAATATTTGTAGCAGCAGTGGAGGCGCTCGGCAAAAGGAAAGACAGGACGAAACTCAGTTTACCACCAAAATTGATGGTTTTCTGAGTTTCACCCCCCCTTGAATGCTACTGTACTTTTTTGCAGGTCTTTTTTGAATCTCACCCTGTGTATGACCAAACTCAGGGTTCTGGCGCTATGTTTGTCTTACTTTAGGGATAACTCTATTATGAACTATAATAAATTATTAGTGCACAATTTGCAACCAAGACATGAATCCTTACTATTCCAAGTTCCAAAATCACAAGATCCCCAATTCCATAAAACCCTTTGATGCTCCTTTTAATTAGTCAACTAAGACACATTCCTCTATGTCATAACTATTGACTCCAAATTAAAGAGGTGGGGCCTATGTGGTTGAAGTATTGGGCTTCTTGGGGGAGTGGTGTTTTAGACCGACTACACACATCCCCATTGATAGCAAATGCAAGTTTCATCATGAATTTTAAAACCAAATGTGATTGTTTCCGATTGTCCTTTTTGTATCCGTTTCAAAGGCAATCAATGATGATGGTAAATCTAGTTGAAAGCCCGTCGTCTTTGGATAGACGGGCCAACTTGTCAAGTTTGCATTTTGAGAAAGTTTGGGCTTGTCTTAATGAAATCAAAAGCCCTAAACCTTACAAAACTAGCCGAAAGAAATGGCTTGTTTATTATATAAACTAAACTAGTGTAAATAAATCTTCCAATGGGTGTACACATAGATTATAATGTATACCCATTTTTCGACACATAATTATCCTCAGTTAACTTCATAGTAAAGTATTGTTGCCTTCGATTTGACATTTTATTTCGTTTTGTTTGTTAGGATCTCAAAAGAAATCTATTATATTCATCATTTCAACTGAGTTTGCATTTGTTTATTTATTTATTCATTTAGTGTTGTCTCAACTTTCAACTTTTGATACAATTCTTGCATGCTTTGCTTATGTGTGTTTATGGGTTTTGTGTTCGGTGTTCGGTGGTTACAAAATTTGACAAATGTGCCACTATGTTGATGTCAATACTGTCGATTTCATTTATCTAAGTTAAAGAATATTTTGTTAGTGCAGTTTTCCCATACATATGGAAAGTGGAAGTTTATAGTGTCACCTTTGTGAGAGATATACCCCTCTTCGGTTATAATTTTTTTTTGTGCTAGGTCTGACGACATTTGAAAACACAGAAATTGGGATCCGCAAGCGTGAGATAGATATATCCCTAGAAAACGGGCCCATAAAATGTATAATATATTGGGTCTTCCATGGATTTTAGAGGGCCGCCACAATGTCTAGGGGATAGGGGGATCTTTTTTGTTGTAATAAAGCCAGATTCTCTGCACCACGACGGGGAGGTGGGTGAAGCGAGAGAGGAGCGAGTTACGACAAATTTTGGGTTCCGATTACAAACTTACGTGACAGCTTTGTTTATAATTTTTGCCCTTTGCGCATGCAAATGTTATTATGCCTTCAGTCAAGGGGCCACAACTATGATTAAATTTAATGAGTGCTATGTGAATAGGTACTAATTTGTGTAATATAAGAAATTGAATAATATATATTTGGCTTCCTTTGCATGCATCTACAGTGCAAAATTTGACTTCAATTTTTTAAATTCTTTTTAAAAATATAAAATTCACCTTCCATGAATATTTTAATCTATGTCATGTGGTGTGCAATTTTATACTCTAATGGAGTTGAATTCTTTTGAACATCATGATAATTTATTTAGCTTCTTCATATCTATACACTAATCTACAACCATTTCATTATTAAATTTCATGTTTATATTTTATGTTAGAAAAACTCAACATGTAAATGTGTTGATAGCTAAATGCATTCACTTTTGATTGCGGTGAAACGCTTAGTTTTTTAAGGATTAAAATGTTACCCTTTGGATATAGAAATAAAATAAAAGTAGACAACCCTTATTACAACTCTAGATTGGGTTTGCACCAATGCCGCACTCGCAACACCCTCCCTTGCAACACCCTCTCTTGCTAGAATTGAGTTTTGGAGTGACATCATAGATCTTCGATACTTGATTGTGTACTTGATACCACATCGTGGCCTCAACAATTGATATATGGGGAAGAGTGAAAGAGGAGATATACTCTCAAACTAGCTCCCATTATATTCATAATATATTAATTATTAAATGTGAGTGCAGTTCACTAGTTTTCATTCACTAGACCAGGGAATTCATTGTTTCCTCATTAATTTTGTTCATTATGATCAATGAATTCACTCAAAATCCATTGAAATCACTTGGCATCCAGATAGACACCTTTTGTTACATAACATGAAATACAAACACAATTTTGATTTAAAGCATGTAAATTTATTAGTAGAAGGTTTTGGAGCTATTTAATTTATTCTCAAAAAATTCATAAAGGTTTTGTGCCCATTTAATTTGTTCTATTTTTTATTTTATTTTTCCAATAAAAAGGCTTTGAAGTTTGTGGTGGCCAAGATAATTTATTCTAGTTGTTCTTTTCATAAAGACTTTGTTCTGCCCAGCAAAGTTAATTTATTCCAAAATTCTTTTATAAAGGCTTTGGGCCTATAATTCTATTCTAATACTTTCAGAGGGTTGGGTTTGGGGGGAAGTGTCTGAGTTTTTTTTCATTCATATTAGTGATGTAGCTGAACTGGCCATCAACCATAATTAAGTTTAGCCAAATTTGGCTATAAACAGGATATGAAAGCTAATAAAGAGCTTAGGATCCCTTCACATTTCTGGCTAAATGCTGCTAGACTATAGGCGTTGAAAAAAAAAAGACAGAGGTGTAATAAGGTAGGGAGGAATTTAGTAGGTAGGTAGCTAGGAGGGGGGAGGGGGAGGCAGAGAGGGGGATAGCCATGAAGCTAGTAAGAAAAAATTAGTAAAAACTGAGAGTAATTAGTGAGGCCAGAAACTGATTAAGAAGAAGAAGAAGGAAAAAAAAACAAAATTAGTGAAAACTGAGTTAATTAGTGAGGCCAGAAACTGATTAAGAAGAAGAAGAAAAAGAAAACAAAATTAGTGAAAACTGAGTTAAATAGTGAGGCCAGAAACTGATTAAGAAGAAGAAGAAAAAGAAAACAAAATTAGTGAAAACTGAGTTAATTAGTGAGGCCAAAAACTGATTAAGAAGAAGAAGAAAAAGAAAACAAAATTAGTGAAAACTGAGTTAATTAGTGAGGCCAGAAACTGATTAAGAAGAAGAAGAAGAAGAAAAAAAAAAACACAGAAGAAGAAGAAGAGTAGACGACAGAAAAGAGAAGAGCGTTGAAAGAGTGTTGTTGTTGGTGTGCGTGATTGCGTTGTTGCAATTCTTTTCTCTCTCTGTCTCTCTGTCTCTCTCTCTGTGTCTGTTTGTCTGTCTGAGTTGTGTGCATTGGGGAGTTTCTTAGTTCTTATCCTCACCAGCTCATCTGCGTTTGCATGTCCGTTTTTCAGTCTCGAAAGTTTGGAGATGAGGTGGTGAGCTGTTGGGGGGCGGCGGGTGGGCGGGGGGTGTCTAGACTCAAACAAAGTTGTAGATGATCTTGCCGACCGGGATTTGCGCTGAGTTCTCGGCGGCTCACTGCCGTTGCCATTTCCTGCATATATAGCTTCTCTCTCTCTCTCTCTCGCTATTCTGTGTCTCTGTCTCTCCGTCTAGTGTTCAATCTTCAGGTCATGCATTCTGTTGCGAAGTTGGATTTTTCAGACACTCAAGTTCGTCGGTAATAGTCGTTGTTCTTGTTTTTCTTTTCTTTTTTGGCGATTTTAGCGCGACGTTCGAGCTTCGGCAGTCCGGAATTCTGTAGCTGCTGGGAGTGCGGAAGAAGAGAAAAGCTTTTCCAGTTTTTACGTTTGTTTGTTTCTGAGAGATTGTGTGTGTGTCAGAGAGAGAGAGAGAGAGAGAGAGAGAGAGAGAGAGTTTGGAGAGAGCTAGACATGGCGGGAGGACATGTGATGGCAGTAGGGCCAATACGGCATTATGAAGGGCGGACCACAGTGTATGTGGCTCTGGCGTGCATTCTGGCAGCCAGCGGCGGTCTTCTCTTCGGTTACGACATCGGAATCTCAGGTACCCAACCAATTTTTTTTTAATCCATCCTTCTTCAGCATCCTCCTGTGCATGAAGAAGATCTTGGAAAACAAAATTTTCCGTGTTGCAGATGATCACGCCCAAATCACAGACCCAGAAGCTGCTGCAGCAACAGCAGCAGGACTTGATGGTCGGATCTTTGGGTGTTTCTGCCAAAGCTTCCGGAACTAGTTCTCCTTTGAATTTTCTTGAGAGCTAGAGCCGCTGGCTGGATGTCGTCGTCTTGCAGCTCACAACTGTACGTTTGCTTTGTGGGGATGGGTGCTTTTTTGTGGGTGTTATGGGACGACATCTCCAGGGGGAGTGACGGATATGGACGATTTCCTCACAAAGTTCTTCCCAACAGTCGAAAGGAACAAGAACAGAGTGAGCTCCAGCGACAGTGATTACTGCAAATACAACAACCAAGGACTGCAAGCTTTCACCTCCTCGCTCTATCTTGCAGCTCTTGTGGCCAGTTTCTTCGCATCTTTCACCACACGGCTGTTGGGTAGGAAGATCACCATGCTCATCGCCGGTCTCAGCTTCCTCTGCGGTGCTACCTTGAATGCCGCTGCCCAGGACTTGGCCATGCTCATCCTTGGTCGCATCTTACTGGGTGTTGGTGTCGGATTTGCTAATCAGGTAGAGCTGCTCTCCTCTCTGCACAAACAAACAAATCTGCGCCAAATGAATTCCTTCCTTTTGCGTATATTGTATTCTGGAAGCTTTTTTTTCAACAACATGAGACCGAGGGATGATGGATTGATGACAGTGGGTGGGTTCTTGTTGTTCCTTAATGTTGGGTTCTTAATCTTCTTGTTGGGTCCTTTGTTTTGTGAACAACTAACAACAACAACAACTACAACAACAAACACAGGCAGTGCCGCTTTACTTGTCAGAAATGGCACCAGCTAAGTTGCGAGGAGGGCTCAACATCATGTTCCAGCTTGCCACAACCATTGGCATTCTGTGTGCCAGTCTAATCAACTATGGCACCAACAAGGCGACACCATGGGGTTGGCGACTCTCGCTTGGATTAGCTGCTGTGCCTGCCTTCTTTCTCACATTGGGAGGTCTGATTTGCCCTGAAACACCCAATAGCTTGATCGAACGAGGACATCTTGAAAAGGGGAGAGCCATTCTTGTCAAGATCCGAGGGACTGAAAATGTCACTGCTGAGTATGAAGACATGCTTGAAGCCAGTGAAATTGCTAACCAGGTTTGTGCATGTGCACTCTTCTTCCATCATCATCATCACTACCTCAAGCTTTTCTTCTCAAATCCTGACATCCATCGAAAAAAGAATAGTTGAAGAAAGCTTGCTTTCTTCTTCAGTTGAGCTTGTTGTATGTTTGTTGAATGTATTTCCCTCCATCACACCTATGGAACCATTAATGTGATGTTTTTGTGCAGCATCTGCTGTTGCCGACTGATTTGAATTTTGCTTGCAGGTGAAACATCCTTTCCGCAACATTCTTCAAAGGCGCAACCGGCCACAAGTAGTGATGGCACTCCTGATCCCTTTCTTCCAACAATTCACTGGGATCAATGCCATCATGTTCTATGCACCTGTGCTCTTCAGCACCATTGGCTTTGGGAAGAATGCATCACTCTATTCTGCAGTCATCACAGGTGCTGTCAATGTTGTTGCCACACTTGTCTCGCTTGCCAGTGTGGACAAGTGGGGACGAAAGATTTTGTTTCTGGAAGGAGGAATTCAAATGTTTGTCTCTCAGGTTAGCAGTTGCTAATTTACTCCTTTTCCTTCTTGGATCCAAGCAAAGCTTCTACAATAAAACGGACATACAACAACAACAGTTTTGAGAGCTCAGGCACATTCATTGTGCAAAAACTCTCAGTTTCAAGATAGCATTCCTTGCACAAAACTATCCAAATAGTTTCAAGGGCGCCACATCTCTTGTGCAAAAAACTAAACATTCTATGAATGACATATCATTTTCTGAATCATGAGTTCCTCTGGGAATGGGCATTTGAGAAATGATGTGCATTTTCTTTCTGCTTGGCAGTAGTTTACATATCAGGGACTCAATGATAACTTACAAACTATGGTTTGCTGGTTGGGGTTTTTTTCCCCTGCAGGTTTTGATTGCAATCATTCTGGCAGTGAAGTTTGGTGGAGATAAGAGTCTTACAAAGGGAGAAGCAACAGGTGTTGTGATATTGGTTTGTGTTTACGTGGCTGCCTTTGCATGGTCATGGGGTCCTCTTGGGTGGCTAGTGCCAAGTGAAATCTTCCCTCTGGAGACCAGATCTGCAGGGCAAGCCATCACAGTGTCAACAAACATGCTTTTCACATTTGTGGTAGCACAAGCATTTCTCACCATTCTCTGTCACTTCAAGTACGGGATCTTTCTCTTCTTTGCTGGTTGGGTTGTCATAATGACAGTTTTCACCTCCTTATTTTTGCCTGAAACCAAGGGTGTACCCATTGAGGAAATGATTCACGTCTGGCGCCAGCACTGGTTCTGGAAGAAGATTGTACCTTCAGCTGAAGAAATGGGAATCAAACCCCCGACGGTAGTCAATGGTGGTGATGTTGAGAAGCTAAAGCAAGTCTCATAAACTTAAAACCCAAAAAACGTTAACCAAACTTTAGATGGTTAGAATTATTTTTTAAAAGTTTTGAGGATTTTCCACAATATGTTTGATATGGATTTTGGGGGCAGAGATTGTCTGTTGATTTTCTCTCATTTCCAATGTGTCATGTTCTGAGCTCTCCACTACCAACCCATTTGTATTGTTATCTTACAGGCAACAATCTACTATGCTAGTTGCTGTGTGAGAAAGTTCAGGTCCCTACAGAGACTGCCATCCCCAGGAGACTCTGTACCTTCTTCTGTTGGCATTAGAGTATTGGCATTTTGAACACATTTTGTATGATATTTGCAGAATAATAGTTGACTTTCATTTTGTACAGATGCTGATTGTAATACTCTGTCCACTGCTCCTGTCTATCATGTGCAACAATTCTTTGATGAGAAATATTGCAGGAATGTATCTTATTTGTTGGTCAAGCAGAACAGAAAATTGTTATCACTTCATCTTGCACTTCTGCAATGTCAGAAAAAGATCATTGTAATCTAAAGATAATTGCAATCTAAAGCTCCATGGTTTGTTGATTTAGAGAAAACTATTGATGTAAAGTGTACATGACTGCAATTTACTCTAGAGCCTTCAAGCACAACCAAAAAGCCACAAGAGCTGTCTAGCACACAATTTGAGAAGAAAAGGAGACAGAAAATTCTGAAAAAGTTGAAGAGAAAAATCCAGCAAAACAAGGCAAAATCAAACAAACACAATAATAATCAAGCACAGTCATGACTTTTGTAAGGGTTACTTACAAGGTAATATCAAGCCATCATCACCTTCAACATGAGTGGCAGTACCATTATTCCCTGCTGACTTCATTCACTGTGGACAATGTGGGTGGGAGATAAAGAATGTAATAATCTGCTCCAACTTAGGACAAACAATTCTATAAACACCTACATCCTGAATTGTTGAGGCAAGACTGGAATGCAATAATCTTCTCAAAACTTCAGGCAAACAATTACACAAACATCTGTGTCCTGATTTTGAGTCAGATTTTAGTAGGCAATGGGAGGAAGACTCAATCATGATGGTTGCTAGCCACTCAAGTGGACAAGGCCAGGAGACGGGAAATGAAGAAAAGATGATAAACCTCCTTTGTATTAACATGGGCACTAAAAGTCTCTAACCTCAACAACTAGCTATTTACATTTTAACACTTCCAACTAAGTGCCTACCCAGGCTGCCTCAAACTGGCACCCTTCGATCTGTTCGAAACCTGTCAAAGAACTGCATGACCACCAAAAGTTTTGAAAAATTATTAGCATATCTCAAACTCCTTTCATGACATTGAAACTCTCAAAACAATTCACTGCACCAAACTTGCAAAACAGCATTTGACTTGCAAACAAAACAATGTGTACAAGATACTCACCGACACTAAGACAGGCTGCTGGAGTAACCGGCCCAGCACAGGCACTCTGTACAAAAATACCACCACTGTTGGCAAGAAGCCACTGCAGAACAATAGTCCATCAGTGTGTGAACAAGGCAGCAATGATTTATAATTAACACTGGAGCACAAAAAGAGTATCTAGACTGGCTAAAATGGCTAGAATGAAGTCAAAAGCATGCTAAAGAGCTGACAATCCATCAATGTGCTGAAAGACAAATCACATACCTGAAGAGAAGAAAAAAGCCATATGTTTCAATTACCATGCCCACTATTGCCCACCCGATGAGCACCAAAACAAAACCAGCGCCAAACAAAATGGATCCCTGTATGAAATGAGTCAAAGTTCAGAGTGATTAGATACACACACACACACACACTTTCTGGTGAGTAAAACAATATAGACTTTGCTAGGCATATTTCTCCACCAAACAGCCTGTGAACTACAAACTAGCAAACATAAGAGGCCAGTGTTGCCCTATACACTCCTGTAAGAATGATCCTGCCATGATCATTGAGAATATCCCCACTACCCATCTGACTAATTTGCAATTTCTGATGCCACAAAAAGAAACCCACCTTGTAGTTGCGAGGATTGAGGAAGAATGAGATGGTTGATTTCATGCCAATTGTAACCATCACTCCTGCAACAAAAAGGATCTGCATACAACATGCCAAAGTGGAAAAGAAAAGAATTTAATTTGACTCTGTCACTGTAAACATTCAAAACTTTGAAGACTGCTGATTTCAGGTCTTAGCATAGTACTTGCCAAATTATGAAAGGGAATATTAATGCACATGGAGGAATTAAGTACTTACATTTCCCATGGCAAGTAGACCTTTGTCAAAGAAGAAGATAATTCCAAGAAAAGAGAAGAGGACTCCAAAACCAGTCAGTCCAATCCCAATCTCTGCAATCACATATCACAATCAATTCTTTCTCAAACCCACATTCAATTTCTTTTCCCAGGAATTATCCTCAAAGTGCACACTGCAAAGCTAAAAACATGGGCACCAAGAATGTCAAACACTGCACCAAAGTTGAATTTTGCAATACAAGCATTACATCCGGATCATGTTCTGGAGCCTTACGGCCCATGAAAGGAGAATCTCACAATAAATAGACTCTGTTTAGCTGATGTTCTACTCTGATGCAAACTCATTCAAATTCACTTTGAACAGTAATTTCTCTCTCTCAGGATCAAATGTGGGACCCACACCCTAATCTGTTCTTTTGTGTGTAAGGTTTGTGAATAGGTTATGAATCTGAGGATTAGGGTTTGCTACTCCACAAGACGCGTATGTTGTTCCATGATCCAATTGTTAGAGTGAAAACGTTTGTATACTGCAGGCAGCTCAGTGAGAGCTGATCTCATAATCTTCAGGACTCTGCTGTTTGCAAAAACATTTGGCTGAGAGGATTTGGCTGCAAGAGTTCTCTTGGTAACTAGTACCTTCATCTGCGCCCCAAACCCTAATTGAAACAATTTTGATGAAATGGGTGATGACAATGAGGGAGTGGATCCTCAGCATGACTTTGTTGCAAGAGCCTACCTCCCCAACTACTTATCGCACAGATACGTCACCTTCATACATCTTGGGAAACAAACCAATTCTGCAAGAAAGAAACTTACTTCGCCGATCGTTGATTTCGAACCCCACCATTGTGCCTGCCTCGAGAAATCACTAGATGGGATACTGCCTAGAGGGGAAAGGAGCTCCGGAATCTCATAGGCCGCATCGCAACCCCGCGATACTTCCCAGTCTCCCACTCTCTGCGGGCTGTAATTGAGATCTCCCCTCCTACAATTCAGATGCAGAAAATTAATCAAGAACGAGTCTGCTCTATGCCTGGTACAATTCTGTAACCAATCTGCGATCAGATCAGTTCAGATTTCAGCTGCTGTTGCAGAGAGCTGGAGAGCCATCGTCGGAAGACAACCCAAGCTTTCACGAGCGACAACCGCGAGCGACGTGCAAGAACGACCCCGAACCAGTCCCGAACCTATGTATTCGAACCTAGATCACCAGACCTAGATATCACAACCTAGATCTTTGGCTAGTAAGGGTATCCTTTGGAAAAAAGGTGTTAACCTACCCACAACATGAAAATTGATGAATTTTTTTTTCATTGTTTTCTCATGATACCTGGCCAGTATCACAAGGAAAAAAATGATGTGGGGAATTGAAAAAAATGATGTGGGAAATTTTGGAAAATGGAATGCCCACAGGTGCAAGGATTTTGTTTTCTAAAATGTTGTAATAGCAACTCAGAGGTTTGTGCAGAGGTGTAAAAAATGGTGATGAAATTGTTCAAAAAAGGTGCCTGGAATTTACGTTTTTTAAAGAGCTGTCTGGTTGAAATAGTGCTTTCATGTTGCATGTCTTTTGCCTGTGGCACAGGCAAAAAGCCATGGCAAATTGCAGGGAACCTTTAACAAGAATCTGAAGTTTTAACATATGCTTCTTTGACTTTAATGACAGGTACACAAAACCCTATTATTTCTGTATAGGTTTTCAACATTGCAACCTCCTCGGACTAAGGGACAGGGTTGTGGCACATTACTTGTGCTGTTTGTTTCATTTTCTTCTCAAACCATCGAAAATTTATCAAAAATGTGAGATACCCTATTATTCATCTGGTTATCCATCTGCTGCCTATCTGGTACCTGCCAGGTATCAGGATAATCCTCGCACAAAATGCATCACATTTTATGTCATGCATCACCCATCCTAGAAGGGGCTGATGACCACCTGACCCACCTAGAGAAAGAAACCTTAACCTTTAATAGTGTACATGAATAAGACACCAATACCAGTTACTTTAAATGTATCAATAAAAACTTCCATGCATGGTCCGGTGTACTCACCCAATTGCAATTCTGAAAGCATGTCAGTCTAGAATAAGCTAATTGTGAAAATCTAAGAGTAAAACCTCCATTACCGAGCTTGGTTTATATACCTAACTGGTTATGTTGATTGCTTAGCAACTCTGCATGTCACAGGCTGTTTGCACAACAGCAACAAAAGTGTCTCTGAAACTAGAGGCCCACCCAAAGCCACAGAGGCCGAGGAAAATTGCCAGGACAAGATACAATTAGAGAGCACCATCATGGATTAAATCAGCAAGAAGGCGGATCCTCTGTTTTAAGATCTAGCTAAAGATTTTGACTCATGGTTGCATTAATTTGTTACTATTTACATTACAAATTTTGTAATGCTGAGACAAGACACAAATTCACTGGCTATGTTTGCATGTCCTCTCAGTGCACGGATTGCATAGATGTATCAGCTGTGCAGTGGGTGGCATTATGCTCATTTCCTAAGATGAAGCATGTGGTCTCCAAAATCTCTTCTGCACAGCAAGGATCTCCTCACCCTTCTTTGTGTTCATTTGTTTGACATCCCAGTGCAGTGACTTCACAATCTCTTGTACCAAATTCAAGACTTTCACCTCATCCCGGAAAATTGCCCAGCCATCAGGTCGCAGAATGCGGTCCATCTCCAACAGCAAATTTTCCAGCTTGCATCTGTGTGTGTGGTGCCCATTTTCAAAGGTTAAAAACACTACCCAAGAATATCTACTAAAACCTCAAGTTCCAAACATGAGAAGGTGGTAATTCAGGTTGGAATCTCACCAAATAGACCAAAACCCATGAGAGAACAGATGCAAAGAGAGGAGAGTTGACTTACGTCTTGCTGATAGAACCAAGTAAATGATTTGCATGCAGCAAATCATAACTGCGGGGGTAAGTGCTGTGAGGCTCACACCAGTCATGGTACATGCCAATCAGACCCCGATCAAAGATAATGGGCAGTGTGTCTGGTTCATTGATGGGTACAATGTTCATCACCCACACTGGTTGAGAGATAAGCGCAGCAGCAAAACTGTTCAAAAAGTTCAACCGTTTGAATTAACTTCTTAGCCAAGAAAAGTGAAAACTACCATGGTATTCCAAAACCCCTCCATATGTTTAGTTTATTACACACAGAAAATGTAGTGATCCCTATCCTAAATGAGCTGGATAAATGTGGCATTAGGCCAGGATAATTTACCCGCCATAGTCAGCCTTCATGTCCATGATGTTTCGCATAGTGCTCCAGTCGATATCCAAGTCACCCAGATATGACTTCTGGACAACCTGCTTCCAATGGAGTGCATCTGCTTCAAAGTCCTCCGGAGCTGTCTTTCCATAAAGACCTTTGTCTGACTTGCTTAACCAGGCAGGGGTAATATTCAACCGCATTGGCCACTCTGCTGGCCATTTTGAACGAGCAGTTGTTGGTATTCTGTGGATGCATGGTGTCATTCTCACATACCTGCAACCCATTGCTTCCACACATGAGCCCTTCCATAACCAAGCTTCTTCTCTCTTGAATACACAATCTCTCCTTGGTCCTAAATCACATTATGAAGGTTCTCACCAGGCAGCATCAGGATTGTCGTTGTCACGACAAATTGGGGGAGATTCCTCTTCCCGTGAGTCATAAAGCTTGTTGTCTTTGGGTTTCTGGAAGATTGCAGCACCAATGCTTGTTGAAGGATCTGAATTTCTTATGAGCATTTTCCAGGCTATGCTTTCTGTCACAGCAATTGTATCTGCACCATTCCATTGCTAAACATCAGACTACAGCACTGTCCAACATGTTTTGATCCCTCATGTATGACTCAAACCCCACAAAAATCGACATCATAGCAGACAAAATGACCTCACATAACTGGTTTTGGTACATATATGGTACAAAAATGTTCAAACATCAACCCTGAATCTCTCTACTTTGACTGAAATAGAGAAGCTAGCACAAGATGGGCACCTTTCCACAATTTCCGATTGGGTTCATCATCTTGATACACAGGAGTTGCTGACCACACAAATAAGCCTCCTGGTCGCAATATCCTGTTTAACTCAAGAAGCAGCAAGCCACCTGTTGATGCACCCAAATAGCATAGAATCAGTTACAGAAGGAATAAACCTGAAGTAGCAACTACTTAATCACTGGACCCTCAACAAAAACCCTGGAAAAATCCACCTATTCTTGATGGGTCTGGCAACAAAAAATGATAACATGGACATGAGATGAGATCATTGAGCACAAGAGAGTGTACCATCAGCATCCCAAGGTACCCGGCAACGAGCACAGTGTACAACATCAAACACATTGCTCGGGTACACCAGCCGCTGTGTGCCCATCACTGCTGAAACAGCAGGTATGCCTCTCTCCAATGCCATCTGCACTTGGGCTTGATGTTCATCTTTGGGTGCAAATGACATTGCGAGCACATTCCTATCAAATAAATAGCCTCCAAAACTGGCCACTCCACAGCCAACATCCAGCAGGACTCGTGTATGCTTCCCCCACGAGATCTCTGGCCAAATCTGGTGGGGAGAAAAGTTTTTGAGTTAACCTTGCAGAACAAACCACAAAAGAACCACAAGCCAAAACTGGAGTCCCTTTTGCAGAACATCTACAAACAACACTGGCCAAAACTTGGGTCTCATGCTCACAGTTATGAATGGCAGTCCAAGAGGCAAATGCATCAAACAGTTTTAAGGCTCTCATTTGTATCCCTTACAAAGATGCACACAGCAAGGCAAAAAGGGGTCCTACCCTTTCTAGATATTCAATGTACTGCCCCACCCCATTCTTGAATTGGGTTCCACCTCCGGGAAACTCAAGCTTGTCACTCTTCTTCTTCACCCAGTTCTGATCTGCCTTATATGAAGCCAAATCGTCATATGGCACATTGCTATACCAGACCTGCAACCACCCAAGCAAGCATCCTGCCAATGACTTACAATTGCACCCATCCATGTGATAGATTCAAAACCATGCAAAACATAGCAATTGCAACATTGCAACCACATGAATGACATAGCCAAGTTGTACTCACAACAGAATAATGATGATCCACCTTCACTCTGAATTTGCATCCAGAGATTTTTCAGATCTTGTTCTTAAAACTAGAACAATCAAAAGCCTGATGATATACTTGCCTCATTTCTGCTGGCTGGCCATGGAATGTGCGGTTTGTAACCTGGTGGAAGTGGAACCAAGCATTTCGGCAAGTCTTCCTCTGAAGGGCAATGTCGTTCTCTGTGCTCGTAATGTTTACGAGTGGCAAGGTGATCGAGGTAGTCCTTGTTGTCCAGGCAGGGGATATAGGTGTGAGCATCAACACCTTCGAAAGAGCAGGTTTTCCACTGCTGAACCCCTTTGATGTCAGTCTTCACATTCCCATTCAACACCTTTTGCTCTTCTTCTTCTTCTTCTTCTTCCCCCTTTTCCTCCTCTGTTCCAGTTGCTGCAGCCTGATCTGTTGTTGTTTCCTTCGCCGAGTCATCATCACTATCAGAATTTGTATCTGAATCTGTCAAATCCTTTTCATCCTTGGATTCTTGGGCTTGTGTTGTCCAGCTGCTGGCACTCTCTTTGTTCTCAGTTGTCAGATCAGCCTGTCCAGCTCCTACTAGTGGCAGGTCATCAGCTGGCAAGCTCTCCAGTTTCTCCTTCACTTTCTCCTCCTCAGTCTGGTCTTCGGTGTTCTCCTCTGCATTGTCAGCTGTCTGCTCACTGTCTTCCTCCTTGGTTTCGCTACCATCACGGGAAGTAGTAGACTCTGAGTTTTCTTCATCTGCCTCCTGGGCATTTAACCTCTCTTCTTCACCTCCTTCCGAGCGATTTCCCCCACCCATGTCCTCTTCCTCGGTACCTCGGACATCACGAGTCGCATCTTCAAACACTTGGATCTCATCACCATCACCAGGGCTCACATTCTTCAGAACATCACTCCGTGTTTCTGATTCCGGCACCTTCGCTGGTGCACTGAAAACCCAAACTGCCACCAAGAAAAATGCCACAAAGACCGCCCCTGTAACCATCACGTAAGAAGCTGGCATTCGTCTCTCCTGCTGCCTTCCATGCTTGGGAAAGCCCATGCTTGGGCAAATCCCTCTCCCTTCCTTCAACCCCTGGCTCTGCAACAGGAGAATCCACAACCGTAAAACAAAACAAAACCCAAAACTCAGTAATCTGTGAACAACAACATTTCACTGAAATGAGTTCTGTGCAAAACACATTCTGAAGCCCAGATGCAAACACATTCTTCACGACATCCAGAGAACGACATCAACAGATCCAAAGCAAAAAAAAATCAGTAACCTGCGAACAACATTTCACTGAAATGGGTGGGTGTGCATAACACATTCTTCACCACATCCACACAGAGAGAGAGAGAGAGAGAGAGAGAGAGAGAGAGCATGAAGATCCAAAACACGGACAAACAACTCGCATCGGCAACCCCGCAACACCCAAAGAAGAGGAAACCCTAAAATGCACTGACGAAGAACAAAAACCCAACAAAACACAAAGCACACACTATCAACCCTTTTGCATCGTCGGCATTTTACCAGCACTCTAATAAGTTCTTCCTCATCATCCCACTCACCATTTCCCATTTCCTTCTTCTACGAAGAATCGAAAGAAAACCAGGGTAAGAAATGCCACCAGATACAGAAAATACATACCCAGTAACAACAGGTTTTTCCAAGCTCCGCAATGCACTCACCGCAGATTGCACAGCGCTTACCGACATCAACAACAGCAACCAGCCAAAGAAAAAAAAAACACAAAAGACGGAAGGAAAAACTCCGGATCTGAGATCTACCACTACCTGTGATGAAGCGGAGATCAAAAGAACAGAAATGAGTTGCTGCCAATCGGATTTTCGCGTGAATCTTCCGACGAGGCAAGAGCGAGCACAGAAGAGAAGAATCCAAGAGAGCACAAGAGAAGCTTGCAAGGAGACTTGGTTGATGAGCATTATTGCAGAGGGCACCTGAGATCCCAAATCAGGTCCTAAACGATTCGAGTAGGAAATTAGATGTCCAAACTGCCAGTACTTTCTTTTGGGGATCTGATTTGGGATATCATCATCCCACAACAAAATAATAAGAATAATGATAATAATAATAATTCATTTCCAATTTGGCCATGAACAGCCCAAATATCATCAAACACAGCTCTCATTTTTTGGTGTGAAAATTTTAAACCATTTTTAAAAATAAAAATAATTCTAATTACATTTCTTTCTTGTGCAATTTTTTTTGGCTTAGTTGCAATTCCAACATTAAAGTAATATAATTTATCACACACAGAGATATATATGCAATGTATTTGTAAATAATAATAGTAATTAATAATTAATAATAATAATAAAAATGATATAAATATCATGACATGGTCTTTTGTGTAGTTTTACACCTTTTCTTTAAAAATGTGATGTGCCAAAATCCCTTTTTGTTGTGCATGCTGGTTTACGTGTTGTGACAAAAATACTTGAGAGCTGCTGCTTCAGGAGGATTGCATTACACATTGACTACTACTACACATGACAATATGACAATAAGCAAATCAAGGCACCCCCATTGATTTCATTTCCAAATTCCTGCCTTCCGTCCAATTAAGTACACTATATGGTACTAGGTGATATAATGTTGGAAAATATGTTGCAGACTCACAATATGGGTAACAATAATAATAATAGTTAATTGCCCTTTTTTGTACATCCTTTTTGTAAATTTGAGCTCTGGGCAGATGTGCAACTACCAGTGATGTCAATCCAAAAAAGAAAAAAATTCCTTATGTTTTCATATGGTTTTTAATAATTCATCATATTTATGTCAATGTCAAATTTAATTTAAATTAATATTCATTTCATGGACATGAAAAGCCATATGTTAATTTTTATTTTTTTTTCATATCCATATTGGTGGATGGATGGAGGAAAAGAGTGAGATTGTTATAAAATGAAGGTAATTATTTAAAAAAAGTGAGAGATAATTATTAAGAATATTAATAAGGAAAAAGAAGTAATTATTTTTTTAAAATGAAATAGTTAAGCTTGAAAATGAGGCAGTTATTTTTTAAATTGTCTTTGGAATGGTCCATGGACGACCATACAAAGGATTCCCAAAAAATGTTGGAAAATACGTTTGTGGGCCACCATATGGGTAACATTAATAATTGTCCTTGTTTGTATGTATGTACATCCTTTTGTAAATTTTGTTCAGGATTTTGCATTTTTGTGGGGGCCTGGACTCTCAAGAGGTGGGGGCTGTGTGTGTGTTTTTTTGGTGTGTAAAGTTATATTCGAGTATCAGGTAATTTTGTGTGGTTCAGGTCCCAATCACAACAACAACACACATGGAACCGCTCAAGGTCTTTTTTGTCTATCATAGAACAAAGAGCTTGTGGATGGAGGGTAATATATATAACATAGTTCAAGCCTTATGGAATTTTCTTTTAAAAAAAAAAAATGCATTACGTTGAATTCACCAATCTATGGAAACTAGAATGCACCCAAATATTAGATTTAAATTGAGTATATTCCAATACTTGTGCAAAAAATAAGCACCCAGCAAAATTATTTCTCTCACATCCAAATTTTACCTTCGAACTTTTTCCCAACCCCACACATAAAGTTGCATCGCAACTGGGACTGCAAGTTGGTGAGAGAATACTAATAGCAACCCACTTGGACCAATCAAACCATCCACCCAATCAGAAACAGGGATGTGTTTATTTGGCTATTCCAGGGCTCCTCCAGGGCTATAAAAGAAAGATGTGCATTTTTTTCATTGGATCAACTGATGAACCTCATCCAAGATTTCCAGTGCAGGGTCACAAACTAAACATTGGCGGAGTGGAGATGCTCTTAGAAAGAGCACAAAAGGTCATATACATACACCCACAATAATCCCACCCAGAATAAAAAGCTTGCAGAGTTTTCTGTAGCATTACAAACTCCTTCATGCAGATCTTGTACTTTATACAACAGATCTTGTACTTTATACAAAGTTTTAATGGATTTGAAAAAGTCTTTTTTTTTTTAATCTCCATCATGAATCATGATCCCCATTTCAAAGTATTGTCTGTGTCAGGTTCGTCAATTAATTGGGAAAAGGATTCCAGAGAGATACCAAACACAGAGTTTCTGAATACCATATATCAGACTTTATAACCTATTTCACACAAAGACAAAAAGGTTCCACTACATGACAGGAAACATTACAATAATGCAGTACAAGAAAACAAGGCATTAATGATCTAAAAAAGAGACATTGTTAAACACCCCCTAGGATGTTTGGTGGATGTCCTGCTTGTTCTGCATGTTCTGCCCCATGCTCGTTCTGCTTGTTATGCCTTTATGAACAGCCATGTACTGCTCACAAGGGGGAAAACATTTCATCCTGAATGTCCTGCTCCTTGCGTGCAGGCAGTTGTGTACTCGTGACTGCACATTGAAAGAGGTCCCCAAGTGTCACAGAGGCAGAGCCTAGTTCCAACTACTTTTGGACAGAAATTTTCTTAGTACCCTACTTGTTCTGCCACACTGACAACCCACAAAGTTCACAGGGGGTGTTTAATGTCCTGCCTACTGTACTAACCAAGTTGAATGATGATGGCTATGGACTAGGTAACTAGTGAGAGGCTGCTGGGATTATCATGCAAGAGACTGTTGGTGACTTTGAGCCAATTACATGACATAAGCAACATCCTTTACCGCCATAACCTGCTTGGGAAGGTGGAGCTACCTACTTCTTCCGCTAATTTATGCCAATGAGCTACCTGTTTTATCAAGTTCATAAGAAGAACAGCCAGGCTCTGGGGAAAAGCTGCCCTGCTCAGAGAGTGTCAATAAGTGAATGTCATGTCAGCAAACTCTGTCAAACTTCAACTATGTAATCTGAAGCTTTGGCACATACAGTCCTTGTACACATAAAAAAGGGAGACAAGCCTAGCCGTTGTTGATGGAACCCCACTACCAAGGGTCCCACAACTTACACAATGACTCACAGTGTTTTTTGGCTAAGTTCCCATTATTTGGCACACAGATCAAATTGATGTACTCTCCTCCTGAGCTAACAACTAGTTGAGGGTCCTTGAAATGACAACAATTTGCAATCATCAATCTTGCATGTGCTGCACTATGCACCACATGATGATGGCCAACCTTTGGCATTTTGCAAGCACCAAGGAGAACAAAATTTGATCAAGAACATGAAAAAACAACAGGTCCCCCTATCATGAGCACAAATCTGGGATGTTTTCTCCCCCTTCTTTATTAACAAAGAATTGAGAGATTGAAGAATAAGGATGCCAACCAAATGATGAAATGCTTTCTCCATCCACAAGTCTGTGTCCAATGTGAGACAGGAATAGCCCATTGAGAAGTGTTCTCATGTATGTGCAACCACTAAAACCAACATCAAATATCATAGTACCTCTTTCACTGCTGGTTGGGTACAAATTGGTGAATGTCTTTTGCGACACTATTCTTATGTTGATCACTCCTCTTTGTCATTGTCATTGTCATTGTCCTCTGAATCTGCATTTTCATGAACATACATGTTGTGTAAATCCTCTTCTTGCAAGAAGGAAGAAGTTGTTGAGCACAAACTGTAAAGGAGTTTGAAACAGTTGAGAAATTTCTAAGCATGTAGGATCCTTAAGACTCTCATTAATGCAATACAGGTGCTTTAAGAAACTCCTACAATTCTTAGACTCAACATTTGATGAAAATGTTCAGTAAGGAAATAGTAAACAGCTTACCAGATCGGACATCATCTGAAACCTTGCCTCGTGCCTCAACTTGCTTCACAATCATGCGGTAAATGAGTATCCACCAATATACATGTAGCACAAGCAAGCTAATGAGCAGACTGTTCAAGCTGTAGTACAGCCATGGCCCTTGAGCAGTGGTCTTGTCTAGAACTTGTAGGACCTCATAACTGCACAATAAGCAAACCACCGGAAACAAATGTGAGCAATCCCCACTATGCCTTCTTCATAACAATTGACTTGTTCCACCTTCTACCAAGTATTCAAGTGACCAGGATAAAAGAGTCCTGTCAAATCCAAAAGAAACCAGGAACAAGGCTAGCAGCAGCTGGGTTTGGGTTGCATAGAATCAGCTACTACACTTACTCTAGGGGTGATTACTGTAACACATGTAAGTGGTTAAGGCACCCATACCACCAATCAAGGTAGCAGGAGACAGAGAAAAACACAAGAATACTAGTCAGCCAAGAGAGGTCTTCCACCAGTCTATATATGGTTGCTAATACAAACAAGGGGATGGAGAGATGAGTACTCTGAACCAATTCTTGTTGTCTCTAGCTAAAAGAAATTCCTTCAAAAATATCCTTGGATCTTAAGGTGGACTATCAAAAGCTGTACTAAGACATCCTGCACAGACATACTGCGCATTGTGTGAGGGACCTAGAAACTTAGAGGGACAAAAGAATGCCAAAGACTCATCCACTTGGCATAGAAAATGTGTACCTGGTGCTCAAAATGATATAGAAAGGAAAATAGATGAGGCGAAGGATAACCCAGGATAAGGCAAAGATAACAAAAGCGATGCTTGGCACAATCTCAGAGCCACAATACTTGGTAAGTTTCCCAATCTCCAAAAAGACATCACTTGCATCATGTAGTGCCAGAATTATCGATCCTGCTCGAGGAAACCTGTACCACAACAGGATAGAAACGTAAGGTATTTGAGGTATTTTCCGTGCAGGTGACAACAGCATGAAGCCAAAAAAATTTGGACAAGGAAAAGATACCTAAAACATTTTGTTTTCAGGGCAGTTACCACAACATTACATCAACTGTGTATTGACCTTCAAAAAAGATGCGGCAGTAGTCTGAGACTGAACCTGGCAATGTAAGAGATTAGAATCAGAAAAAGGGTTGCAACATGGTGTGACATACTGACACCAAAGTCCTTGCGCCTTGTCTCCCAAAACAACAATGCAAATATGCTATAGGTGTAGAATCCACCAGTGAAAGCATAAAAGAGCTTTAATTTTAGCCTGTTCAACCAACCACATTGTGAATGAAAGTTTGAATTGACACGATGCATGCATAGTGCAAAAAAATTGCAAATTGATGTGCCACAACAATAACTAATCCTACCAAAAGTGTATTATGGAAATTTGAAGAGAGGATGCAGATAACGAAACCAAAGGTGCAACTCACTTTGTCTTTTGATCAGGCCAACGCTGTTGGTTTGGTCCAACCCAGAATTGCTTTGTATCTGTGAGCCAAGGCTCATTGTATGTGATGGCAATTGCCAATACCTCAGCTGTTGAATAGTATACAAATTTCCATGCTGATTCTTTAAACTTGCCCAGTGTCTTATAATCAGCATCATTCTCAGTTTCTGATAATCTCTTCTTGCATGAGCCTGAGAAACCAAAAATAAATAGCTTTCCCAACCTCTGCAAGGCAACAACAGCAGAATAAAACATTGAGATAAATATGCACTCCTCTTGACCATATTCAAGCCAGACCAGATCAAAGTCTTCAAGCAATATTTCATTCTGCATTCCACACTCTCTGAAGCAAAGACAGTTATATAATTTCAGTGTAAGTATTGAGAACTTCTCTTCATAGTCACAATGCAGTAACTGGTGGCAAACTTTCAGTCCTCTCCTTTTCTGACAGCCAGGGTCATCGCAAGTGAGTTAAGATCATTTAATATCTTCCAATTTTCCACAACCTTAATGCTGAAGAGACGGTTTCAAGTTCCTTATGTGGATGGTATTGATGCTCACCATGACTAAAGTCGATGAAATGGTCAAAACAACAAGTGCAAAACTGGTATCAAATGCCAGTCCACAATATTGGCACACATTCAAGGGTCATTATGCCAGTATGAGGCATATGCCAAGGGTGGAGCATTGCAATGCATTGAGCTCACCAAGCTGTTATGAGGCTCCTTCCAGATGTGAGGGAGATTGCACAAACAGCTCACAATAACAAAATGTTGGAAAACACTGTTGCACTTTGTGGACATATCTACAAAATTGCAGAGAAATCTCCATGCAAGAGACATAGCTAAATCAAAAAATTCAATAGCAATGCCATTCAAGCTGCAACAAGCAAGACTGATTTTATCAGCTCCTGATATTGACTGCAGATAGGTACATAATCTGTTTAAAACTTTGTGCAGACAATTATACAAAAAAAATCTATGTCCCAAGTTTCTATCACATTGCCAGATCCACCAGGAAGACTCAGTCATGATGTTGGCTGGCACTCTCAAGTGGCATTGCATGACATAAGAGAAAGAGGAATGCAAAATAGACCTGAAATATGAAAGAGTCCAGCAAGTAGCGAACTGAGAGGAAGATGAGGGCAAAGACTGGCATCAAAACCAGGTCCCTATGCTCAGTGTAGCTCTCCTTCTCCCAATCAGGCCGCCATTGCATCCATTCAGCCACCTGGTCCATTCCACCACCACTGCCTGCTCCGTGGCTTTCTACATCATGTGCAGCAAAAAGGAAGTCATGGAGTGGAATGTTTACCAGCTCTAGGATAGATGTATACATATGTCTGATTGCAACCAACATCTCAACATTGTGAGGGTTGAAAGTCTAGCTCAAAATTCAACAGACATGCCATCACTTCAACAAAAAGAATTTGCTGACAATTGAGGCAGAAGGATTTGACAGAGTGAGATTGGATTTTGATTTGAATCAACAATTCAACAAACACAGATCTTGAACTCTTGTTTTCCTGAGACCTCCTGGGGCCTACTGCACAAATTTTGCTTGAATCCAAAATGTTCTTTTAGTTTATTACCCTTTTTTGAACACCGATACCATATCAAGATGCAAACAAAGATCGAATACTTATTAGTGCTGGCATGAGAACTAACCTGCTGCAATCAGATGGTAATCTCAAGATCAAGAGATTACTGGGTGCCTGTGGCATGGATCAGAACCTGTCATCATATACATAGTAGTTGATATCATTAGTTCAGGGGAAAAAAAAATTGTGTACCACCAGAAAACTTCTGGAACCTTGGGGTTCTAGTTAGTGCAAAGCATAACATCCACACAGAACCTGGCGTGCACATGGATGAGCTCAAATGCATGGAATTTCAGTGGAACTAGAGTGAGATAGTGATTGTATGTGTGAAAGACTGATGTTGTAAGGATACAAACACATGGACCTGGCCAGAGCTTAGTTTGCAAACTTTTCATTTTCCCTCCCTTCAAGATGCATCATCAACTGAAATAAAAAATTCCTACAATGTTGTTGTTGTTGTTTATTTATATTTTCATTATTACTTTTTGCACGCTTTTTTCACCCTGGAATGCAGTTTACAATCAAGCGAATAATTGCTGGTATCAAAGACAGAAAAAAGAAGAAAACGACTGACTGATGCCACAAAAGAGAAGATCGCATTTCGACTCACCGAGGTTTCCAAACTCCCAGCAGCAAGAGCAGCAGCAGCAGCGCTCACATAGGTATTGTGCTGGCTCTACTAGGTGGCTTTCTTTTACTTGAGAAGAAGAAAGAGAGACGGCGAAAGAAATTCGCAAGCCTGTTTATCCTCCTCCTCAAGGATTTTTTTTTTTCTTCTTCTCAACAAGATATGGAGATATTTCTTTTCAAGAAACTGTGGGAAAAAGGAATTCCCAAGTGTGGTAAGTGCCAGACTTAGAACAGAGCTCTGAGTTAACGAGGTGTGAAGAAGAGTCGAGAAATGACAACAAACCAACTAAACAATAACAAGCAAGCCAATGTGCGGGAAGAAACCACGTGCGGCAGCGGCGGGTGGAGAAGGAGGACGAGGAGCCATACCTGCAACAACAACAACTCCGAGGCCCGGGAAAAGCGCGAACGACGATAATGACGACGACGACAGGGATTTGTTACCTAGGGTTTTGAATGACAAAAACCCCCAATTTTCTTTCTTCCTGGAAAGAAAGCCAGCCAGCCAGCCAACGCGTTTCTCCGCCATCCCGTTATCTCCGCCGCTCGCTCGCTCTATCTTTTCCTTTATTGAAAAGAGGAAAAAACGGCGGTCAAACAGCAGGGGCGTCGGCAAGTGCCAATGCGAATAATATTTTCGACCCACCTCTTTTTTTTTCTTTCTTTTTTTCGACACGGTCAGGCTGATCCGGTACCTACACTGGTTAGTACCTACCTTCACCGTCTTATGTGTAGGTAGGTAAGTAGGTAGGTACTCTTAGTGTTTGTGGCTATAGTGGCTATAGTGTGAACCAGCACCTACACTAGTTAGTACCTACACCAAATTTGAGTGAGGCCTTTTAATAGCCATTCCTGTTGCTTGTGCCACAGTCCCAAATGTGAATAGGAATATGTAAATTAATTACTCCCAAGTGTGAACAATAATATCTTTGAGAATATGTAATTTAATAATATCCTAATCGTGAAATAACTATTTAATATTAATTTCTCTTTTCACCCTTTCTATTTAATTAATAGTAGAATAATAATTTATGTAAATTTTAATAGAATAAATTATTGGAGTAGGGGAAACAATTTATGGCAACAGTTGGGTTTTCAACTTTTTTGGGCACAACTTTTGCAAAGAGAAAAGGAAAAACAAAAAGGGCACTTATTTTGGGGGGGGGGCAACTTTTAACTTAGTCTTGTGTTTTTTAGGAGCCAAAAGAAGAGAAAGTAGACCACCCAAAAATACTCAAATTGGGTACCTATTAAAAGCTACCCCCACTGACTGCAAAACCCTAAAAACCCTAAACCCTAAACCCTCTAAATTTTGGTTCTTTGCATTCCAGGAAAAGGAGATCACTTGAGTCTCATTGCATTTGGCAATGGGTGCAAGTCAGACCTCCTTATTTGTTTTATTTAAATGGAGTTCAGATTTTGAGGATCTGTTTGTGGAATTTGATACAAAGAAAACTTGAACCTACCCCCCCAACACGATGACCATTCTTTGGAGTTTTCTTCATTTTGGTACCCTTTTCTTTTTGGTAGGTTTTTTCCTTTGCCTAAGTGGGGCTCAGAGGTCGGTGGTAAAATGCAGCCTTGGATGAATCTGGGGCCAAGGCGAATGATAATGTACCCAAATACAAGTGGAACCACAATTTTTCATCCATCCATAAATTAGATACCTTACCCTAAGGTCAGTTTCATCAAATAATTCTAAAAATAGTGAAATGAAAATTCGTCAAAATATGAAGTTGATATGTTGAAAATCATCATAATTATCATAGGCTACAGTTCGAATAATTTCATTACTCATATCGCAATATTATATTAGGTGATGGAAATATATATAATTTCAAAAAAAATTAAAAATTCATTTTTTGAAAACAAATAAGTGTTTTTTGGTGACACCTAACCATAGGCTATGATATGAGTTTTCAAAGTTTGGACACCTAAACACTTATTTTGAACAAATAGGAGGCCCACATTTATTGACATATTCATTTATTTATAATTTTAAAAAATTCCATATTGTTAATTCATGAACCTTTCAAATGTCACCCCTTGGCATTAAGGTAGTAAAAACACCAATGTAAAGCCAACGCCGTGGTGCAACAAATTAAATCAACATGACGTTAAATGTAACAAAAATCACATTACAAAATACTTAAAATTGTTGAGCAATTGCCACAAAATTTTAAGGTATTACATTAAACAAAATTATGCATAAAGCTTGAATAATCAACATGTGATTTCAATAAAATCATTGTTTCTTATGATTGCGGCTTCTTACGAATGTTGTCAACAACCTCAATGACCAAGGTTCATTCCATAGGGGCTAATTGTTGAAACCTTCTATGGACCCAAAAAGGTTCAGTCAATGTTAAAATATGAAACATTTAGTCTTTCTATTCTCACCTTTTGTTTCTTAATTGTTGTGTGCATGTTGAATTTGTAGATGTTTAGTGTAACACCACATAATTGAGCTTGATATGCATTCACTTGCAAAGATGCATTAACTTTGAATGGTTGGTGTAGTGCATTATTTGTTTCAACACATTGTTATAAAGACCAAGCTTTATAGATTTTTCAATGCACATTCATCCAACCTTTGGTGTTTCAAGGACTCCTTTTTTGTCCTTTTAGTAATTCACAACTCTTTCAAAGCAATTTTTTTTTAATTTGATTTTTTTCCCCCTGGTATCAATTTTTTGCATAGATTTTTTTGCTCAAGCACCTTCACATAATGATTGCTCATCATTGTTATGTTTTTTTTTAGTAATCAATTGAAGGTTTTTTTGGTTGAAAATCAAAGGGTGGATTTGAAAAGTATATTTGAATAATGTTAAAAAATGTGAAATGTTAATATCCAAGTGGCGGGGGGAAAGGGAAATGTTGGTGTAGGGGTGATTGGGTTGTTGTAAATAATGCATGTGACTTTAATTATGCTTCATTCAAATTCTCATAAACTCATGCATTAGTTGGACCTTATGTGGTTTCGTTCTTTAATTTGTCACATTATCCATTGACATCAACATAATAGTGGCAAACATTGTCCTAAATGATATGGGTAATATCATTTCGTACATCCTCAACTTGCAAATCCATTGTTTGAACATCTAGTTTGCACCAATTGTTCATTAGGTCGCATCTTTCATGCCATCAAATTCAAATTAAAGTGTTAGATTCCAATGGTTTTAAAAGGCTTGTAAATTTTCAATTGATTTATTGTTTTTTAAAAACCAAGGACACCAATTATGCCAAATTTTCCTTTTCAAAGCTTTTCCCTTTCTGAACCAATGTTTATACATGTTATATGTTTTAAATGTAGTTTTGAATGGTTTAAAACACGCAACATCCAAAGGTTGTAATGTATGGCTTGTGTGTGATGGTAAAGTAATGAAATCCAACCCCATTTTACAACTTGTTTTAGGTGATTAAAAGTGTTGTTTGTGATTATTTTGATTATATAATGCTCTTGATTTGTGCACAACATTTATTATAACATAGGAGTTGTGACCATCTAGAATAAATAGGTGACAATTAAATGTACATAAATCACTTCCACATGGTTGAATAGATGGAATGAAATGTAAAATCCACATGTCAAACAAAATTGATGTTGTCCAAGTTTTGGGCTCTAGAGACATTGTAGCTTTTAATTCTCATCTTGCTATGAATTTTTTTTTGAATTACTTGTTTTTGAAAATGTAAAAATTAAGAAAATGACTCACAAGTTATATTGATGTAAAACAACATGCCCAACCATTTTCACTAATTTAAAGTGATCAAATGCATAGATTTTGAGCTTATCCAAGCTAGAACAAAATACCCATCCATTTTGCTCAACTTGTGCACCATACTTATTTTAATTCCAAGTCTAATTTGGTTACTAGTGATTTTGTGTGTTACATATTTTTACTAAGTTTATGTAAAAAATCTACACATTTGTTGGGCATAGTCCTTTTGTGCATCCTACACAAAATCTAGACCTTATGCAACCTTCAAGCTCAAATCAAAATGGCACCTCTTAAACCATCTAAGGCACCCCCATTTTAGAATCTCATTCCTAAAAGGAGTTGATTGTTCCTATGTAATCTCAACAACCTTAAACCTCAACTATGTGAATGTGATAAGAAGCCTAGTTTTTTCTTCATGTATTAGATGAACATCTCCTCCTCCTTTTTCTTCAAGATTCCTGTTTTGCCTCTTTTTTAGTTTGAGTATTTTAAACATATTGTTTCATAATGAAATGACATGCACGTGAGCACTTGGGATACACTTTGAATTTTTGATTTAGCTTCCATAACATTTAGTACACATGATAATTGTTCCAATTTCCATTTTTTTCATGTTCTTGAACCTTTGCTTTACAAATCATCCAGTAAGATCATCATTACTTGTAACTTCATCTGTCACATGGTCCCTAGCCCATCAAATGACTATTGAAATTGTTCAAACCTTGTTTGCTTATTCAATTTGACTTTGATTAGGTGGGTTTGGTCAAATTTTCGTTGTCATCTTTTTCTTATGATTCATTGTGTGTACCAAAATTGATTAAAATGTTTGCACACCAAATTAATGAGTTTGACTTCTTGTGTGAACATCCCAATGCCTATTCAACATGTGAGACCTAACTGTTATAGGAGCAAGGGGTTATGAATTATTTTGATAAATGATTGAAAACAATTTCTTTTGTTGTTCACATTCAAATTCTTTTTGATAAGCACACTTTGATGATTTTTCATTGTGTTTTTAATGTCTATGTCATTGTGTTTTAATTTCATGTCTAGAAACAACCTAAACATTTTAAATTATTTAATTTTTTTTGTCATGTTACTATGTGTTTTATTGAAAAAGAAATAAACAAGTTTGCTACACCTACAATTGTCAACATGTATGACCTAGATTAATAATTTGTTGAATTCAAAATGTTCACTTAATGTATGTTATGGGGTGTCATGTTGGGTGACATGTTCCATTAACAAGGGAAAACAAAATGAATTCTTCATTATCAATGCTTCTTGATGAAAATATTTAGTAATTATGATTTATGGCTTACAAACATTAAAAAATCATAATTGATGACCAAAATGTTCTAGCAAATGTAACAAATTTTCCAAAATTTGGTGGATTTCTTATTCTTATATCATTTTCATTTTTCACCTAAAGTTTGATGAAAAAACATCACTTACAATTTCACTTGTGAAATATATTTCTCATTTTTCATATTGTGTGACAAATATTAATTTGGTCCAAATATATTCCTCACATACAAAATTATCATCTTTTATTAAATTTTTATGAAAATTTGATTAAGTCAAGTTTTAAACTTCTCAAATCTACCCAAAGTTCACAATATTATATCAAGTTTGGTGTACACATATTGTTGAAATTTAAAAATGCAAAAAAATAATAATTTCATCAATGACAATAATTTTGGAGGATTTTAGTGTGTTTTCACCCCATAATGCACACATTGTTCCAAGACATGTGATTGCATTACAACTAAATTCAACATTCATCAATCTATTTGTGTCAAATCAATGGCTCAAATTTAATTTCATGGTGGTTTTAAAAGCTTACAAAAGGTGCATTAAAAAGACACCATTTGACTTGTTATATATATGTCAATCGTACACTTATTCTAGCTTGCTTTGATTTTTAATCTTTTGATTAATTAACTAAGCTTGCTCATGACATTAATAGATGTGATTGGGATTCACCTTTGCTAAGTTAGTTTTGATACACATCCTTATAGGATTCGACAAGTGCTTTTTGACAAAAATTAATTAATTAATAAAAGATATTATCCATTTTAGGTTTAGTTATCTTCAATGCCTTCAGTTCAGGCCCACATTCAAATTTCATACCATGATAAAAATTAATATTGTGAGCTTATTAAATGCATGTGTAGGCCCCTTGATGGTTATATATTCTAGTATATATCCATTTAACTATTGGGGGTAATTATTTTAAAGAATTGGGGGGGGGAGGGGGGAGGCGGGGTTAGGAACCTTTGGAGGTCAAGGGGCAAGAGAATTTGCTTAAGTAGGAACTTTCATGTCAAAAAATTAGAACTAAATATGTTCTTTGGTTTAAAAAAATAAATTAAAATCAGAGGTTATTAAAAAAATCAAATAATTGCACAACACTATTTAAAACCTTCAAAAATCTTTTGGTTACTTTCTAACTATTATAGATAATCCCAATACTAACTTAGGGTTTTTGATTCAAGATTTACCATTTCCTCTTTAAAGGATAGCCACTAGGAGGTCTCACTCAAGAAGGTGATGGTATTCTTATGGGTGGGTCCTTTACTAAGGAGAAATTTGGGTTGATAATTTGGATGCCCTCCACATACCCGAGAAATTTTGGTGGATGGTGGGTGGACAGGAAATCCTTTTTCATTGGGTGCCTAAACCCTAGCTAACCATGGTGGTTCGTTCAACGTTCTGTTCCTCCTACCTACCAACAACCCAATAACCTTTACCAACCCAATAACCTTTAGCAACCATGATCCATCAGAGTTGGTTTAGGTAGAGTAACTTTAGGTTTCATAAGTTGTCCCATTGGATGACAGTTTCAAATTGGAATTCATTTAACTAA
>Ga0116229_10001118_pt1 | contig 40706 bp, 63 predicted proteins | sample S1TSphgellanicum_3_FD_87313 | JGI IMG/M metagenome (GOLD analysis project Ga0116229, IMG submission 87313) | Host-associated microbial communities from peat moss isolated from Minnesota, USA - S1T2_Fc - Sphagnum magellanicum MG | ecosystem: Host-associated > Plants > Peat moss > Unclassified...
AAACATATTCCTAAGATTGCGAATAATCGCAAGCTTTCCCATCTTGCCTTTTTCTAAAAGTTCTTGAAAGCTTTCTTTCTTATCTTGCCCACTAGAGAGCTTAGTTTCCCATGTTTCGGGCGTTGCAAGTGTATTATTGATCAATCTTTTCCAAATGGCTTCCTGCTCTTTAGTCTTGGGTTTAGCATGACATAAGAATAGAACGTCCCTAAGCTTCACAGGAGCATCTTTATTGTATTTGGCAAGCTGATATTCATCAAAGCGCGCAAATGCCATGGCAAGCCCGCGTTTCATTTGAGAGGTCAATCCTTTGCGTCCGTCTTTCCACCATAAGCTCAAAAGCTCTGTCATTTGATCGGGGCGAGTGCACACTCGATAGATTGCATCTTTAATATCATTGCAGCCTCCGCGCTTACATGCCTGAATTATTAAGAGAAGAGGCATATGACGAAGCAAACATTTTTCATGAATTTCTATAGCAAGATCAATTATTTTCTTTGCATTTAGACGCGAGCAAACATCAATAATTTGATCTGTAACAGTTTTGCCATCAACATAAAAAGTATCTTCCCATAGCATGCAAGCCATAGTAAGACGTTTAAGTTTCTCTATATCAGAGATATTAGTAGAAAGCGCGCCTTCATGAGTATATATCGGTTTTGTAACCTGAATATTTGTTTTCATTTGAAAAACTCCGGTAATAATTTGATTCACGTTAATTTAAATTGCTAAGTAAGTGAATCATTCGCCACGGTTTATATTAAAAAAGGACGGGAATAAAATAATCGGGGTTAACATTCCGACAAAGTATCCCAATTAATCGCCACGTCCAAAATAAATGCCTGGAATAAGCGAATTAAGCTAATTTGTATCCCGCTAAATGGTGCGGGATGAAGGATTTGCACCTTCATCACGATAACTAGAAGCAGTTATCACACTAAGTATCTCAATTCAATCGCCAAGGCAAAGTCTAAAAAGCTAGGAATGAGTTGAAAGAGGCGTGCATTCCCTCTTAAAAAGGGGGAAAGATGGGATTCGAACCCACTATATCCAAGTAACTCTTTCAGTCGCCATAGCTAAAATCTAAATTCCAAAAAAGGAATAAGCGACAAGAGCATTTAAGTGCTCTACCTACTGAGCTATGCGCCTTGCGAGCGCAATTGGATTTGAACCAATGACCACTAGAGTACAAGTCTAAGTATCTCTTATCTTCGCCATTTTTTGGTAAAGAATTATTATAACATTTGGTATGCTTTGAAGGCTAGAAAAAAAGAGAAGAATATATATTAAATATATTCTTCTTCTTCTTAAGAGGGTGTTGAAAAGTTTATAACTAGAGGTTTTTAGGAGTGGAAATGCTTGTCGATGTAATGTTAATATGCATATCATTATTTACAAGTTATCGACTTTATCAAATTTTATCGTCAATCAATGATCAATAAATTGACAACTCATGAACGGGATTTTCAACATTAGGCTGCCATTTGAGGCATTTGGGCTTGTCCCTGCTGAATTTGTCCTTGTTGAGGTGAACCTTCATTCATCAATTTAGTCAAATATTCATTTTGATTTGCTTCTTCATGAGCTTGCTGCTTCTCTTGATCTTCTATATTTTTTTGTTGATAGTCGTAGGATTGTATTTCAGCCATTTTAAGCTGAGTTTCAACTTCCCCATACTTCTGTATTACTTCCATCATTTGGGCGACTGCTTCCATTTTAGCTTTCGTTGAAAGAGCACGATTTTTGCTTATTTCTGAAATTCTTTCTTCTAATAACCCAACATTTGATTCGAAACGGCCATAACGCTCTTTAGCAGACGCCACATTATTAGCTGCTTTAGAATAGAGTTCACGTAATTTAGCATCTTCAACCGCATGTTTGAATGCTTGCTCTTCTTGTGCTGCTTGTGCTTGCTGTTGCTCTTGCTGCTGCATAATCTCAATAATCTGAGCTTTGCCAGTAATATTAAGCTTAGGTATAATCTGACTTGGACTAAATACTTCTCGTCCAAAAGCTTGATTCATTTCTAACATTTGCTGTGCTTGCAAGTTTTGCTGTGTAGGCGTAAGATCGGCTTCTTCTACGACTGTTTGGAAACGTGATATAATTTTCGAAAAGAAAAATGCCGTGGGCTCTTCACCAATAAGCAATTGAATCTTAGGCGCTTCCCAATTATTAAGAACTATTTGAAGTAATCTTTCGCCTAGAAGTTTAAGCGAATAATCCCATTGATCAAAATATTTTTGAAAAACCATTAGATTAGCAGCTTGCTTAATCATTGCTGTTAATGAACTTATTTGCTTGTCTTGCTGACCACTCCAATTCTCTAAATTAATACCTGATGTTTGAAAGATTAAATCAGCCATTTGCTGGCCAAGTTCTAAGTCTGACTGTGGCACAGCACTAGGTATAATTTTCTCGACGTCAGTCATTTCATAGCCTTCATTGACTATGACATCCCAACCTTGGCCAGATTTCTTAAGATTGTCTTCATTCGCTACTGCACCAACTTTACGTTTCCAACCTGCATTAATAGTTGCAGCTGCTATATCATTATTTGTTATTATTTTATAATTAAATAAGAACTGAGGATCTCGCATAGTTCTAATTAATGATCTAACTCTTAAATCATAGTAATTGATATGAGGTTCATAGTTCCAAAACACTGGAATAAAAGGGCATTCCGTAAAGCCTAATGGGTTATCATCTTGATACATCAATTGATCATTCAGAACTACAGCTAGTTTCCAGATTGGAACTTTTAGTTCAACAACTTCTAAGTCTGGAACAGACTGAAGAATATCAGTTAATAAAGGATCGTTGCAAGCAAAGTCGAAAAATTGATTGCGTTCTCTTGAATAAAGTTTTTTCTTCTTGGTTTGCCATTTGTACCACACATAGCTTAATACCATTAGATCATTACGGGCCATGTTGTAGTTTTCTGGCAGGAAATAGAATGATCCATAGCGCTGTGGTGTTCCAGCCATAGGCGCTATTGCTTCTGTTTTGTCGGGGAAACGATCTTCTGCTTCTTTTTTAGATATGTATTCCTGAGTCCAAACAAATTGAGCATCACTCATATCTGGAGAACGAAAGTATGGATCAACTAGGAATGAATTGTATTCCCATATTTTCAATTTTATACAACCCTGCGCTGGATCATTTCCAGTATAATCTAAATATGGTTGTAATAATACCATTCCGCTAACACAAGCTAGTTCGCACGCTTTAGAGAATTGCTCATGTATTGCACTTGTATTGCATACTTGTGTTATTAGTTTTGTATATTGATCTGTTGTTTGTGGATCTGAACCTTCAATTGACTGGTATGATATAGCCTTTCTGTGCTGGCGTTGTAAACCTGTTATCATGTTAACAGGCTGTTGGCACAAGTTAAAGTAGTACTGTTGATAGGATGTAGTAGGACTGAAATTAAAGTATCGGTTAACAAAGGTTTGAGAACCAGCGTAGAAAAGTGTATCTATATTTGACTGGTTCCAACGAGATTGTTCGATCGGCTGAAATTTGCTGTAGAGATTGTCAAGCCATTGGCGAACGTTGCCATTTGAAGGTTCTAAAGCGTTGTTCCAAGGCGGAAAATAGAAACTGATATTAACCTCTTATTAATGAAATATCATTTATTATTTATTTTTATAATATCATTAATTATTTTTTAATATCAACTTAATGCAAAGAAATTGGCGCGATTATGGCGCGATTGTGGGTTTTTGGCGCGATTGTCAAGTTAGATCCTTAGACTTCATTCTTTATCTGTCATTCTTTTAATATAATAACCCTATTCTGACACTAAAACCGTCAGATTAGAAATCAGAATAGGGTGTACCTTAAGTTGACGGTTTGGGAAAATCCCCACATCTCAACTTAAATTTAATAGGTTTGTTATTCCTAAAATTCATCGGCGGGAAAGGACGTGCAACAATCCCTTCCATTTCATATTCTTTTTGGGCAATTTTAGATTTAGGATGCGATTTTACGAATTCTAAAATCTCTTCTTCCTTCATAATACCAAGCGTAGGAGCAACTTCTATGTCTAATTGCTTTCCTATGGCTTCAATATCTTCTTTCTTCAGCCACCAGCCAGAAACAAAGATATCGAACATGCAAAAGCCATAATCTTTGCGGTAATTGCTCCCTTTCTGTATCTTGCCACCATAGCCCTCACCAAATAATATTACATAATCGGGCGAGTTTTCTGGCGTTCGAAAAGCTTTACTTAGCAATTCAATCGTAAATTTGCTATGTAAAAACAGCAAAAGCTCTTTAGGAATTGATGATTTTTCTGTACGGCCTTTGATTAGTAATATATCATTGCCATTTTCATCTTTCTTAAATATTATCCTTATATTTGTACCGTCGATCTTCTCATCGACTTGCCAATTGCGGATATTGCCAAATTCGGGTTCGCTATAATCGCCTATCTTTAAAGGATTAACGTCTTTGCTTTTGCTTTTGAACTTGCCATTCTCATCAAATTCTATCCCGTCACGCTTATATAGAGATTGTATCTTGCTATATTCCATTAAGCTGCTAATAACTCCTCGTCTTTATCTTTAACAATATCAACATGAAAGCGATAGCCATATTCATCGCCATATCTTTTTATGGTTTCAATAGCGAATTGGATCATGTCCTCAACTCGTTGGCACGGAGGCTGCTTCAAGTTAACACACAATTCTAGATTTTCTGGGCGATTATCTTGTCTGTTGCCATTGATATGATGAGCAATTTCATCACGTTTTAAATGCCTTTTTAATTTCAAACCTAAAGCATATCTATGTTCTTTTAATATATATTTTTTATTTGTAAGCATGTCAATTACATGACACGCAAAATATCCTTTACCATCATCCCAATGATTTAACCATTTAAGCCTACGATAGAAGTATGCATCGTCGGGAATAGATTCAGTTCTTTTAGCCCAATATTTTCTTCTACTTAATTTTATTTTTATCGGACATCTACCCATCACTCAAAATCTCTTTCAAAATCATCATTTTCGGGACGTGCACGCTCGCAAGTTCTTTCCTTAAATTTATGATCTTTCCATTCTTTTCGAGCTTCTTGAGCTTCTTTAAGCATAAGATTTGCAAAGTCTTCAGCATTCTTAACGCTAAGATCGAAATTAGTTTCTTCTAAATCATTAATAGCCATATAAACATTAATATATGGCTTTGCCATCCAGCTATTAACTTTACGTGTTACATAAATTGCGTCTTCTTTTTCTTTATTAATTATTTTCATTGGTTTTCCTTTCAAACGTTTAAATTTAACTGTTTTATTTATTGGTTTATAGATTAAAGTCATTGGAAATTTCTCGCGCCAAAACGATTTGTCCAGTATTCCTGTTGACGTTTATTATGCTCTTGATAATCATAGGTGCTAATCTTATGTGTATAGCAAGCATAGCGGAGTGCATCGATTGCATGATCGTCTTTTTTTATCGGTTCATCGTCCCCTTTTTCGCTGGCTTTGCTATCCCATGTATAACTCTCTATTTCGCGAATAAGATTAGGACATTCTTTGCAAATAAAAAGTGAGCCTTTTTGCATCTGGTCGCCTAGATGCGTTATGCCATTATATACATCGTTATCAGCATCAACGGGATGAAAGCCACGCTTGCGCAAGTCAACTTTAAAAGCTGCTGCACTTGGATCAATGTAAAGCTGCTTTACACCATAAGGCTCTAAGAAATTGCTAATATCATCGGCGTATTCCGAGTTTGTCTTTTGCCTTCCTTGCTTTTTAGAATCCCAAAAGTATTCTTTTTCAACCCACATAATAGGATGATTTTGATCATAACGTCCCGTGTTGACTCCTATTAGCACACAGGCAAATGCATTAGATGTTCCGACGTCTATGCCTGCAATCCAATAATCAGCAGCTCTTGGGGGCTTTTTAACGACATATATATCTTTGTCGAAGAAGTCGAATATTGCACCTTCTGCAAGACACCACATGCCTAAATAATTGCGTTTGTGGAATAGCCCGCCTATGTTTTTAATGCGATCTTTATAGCCTTGATCAACATAAGGGTTATCATCAAGGGTGAAATGCGATGAATAATAGTTCTTGTCCCCTGCTATGCCTCGATCAATCCATTGTTTAACTATATGGCTTGGATATGTTGGGTTCATGGTGGCTATTCCCTTCGACCATGGGCATGACAAGCGCGAATCAATCATCTCTATAATAGAGGTAGGATAAAGCGTCATCTCATCACAGTAGACTAATGACATTGTTTTACCCTGAAATTGTCCAATTGCGCCTTCATCTTTGGCACCAATTGTTTTGATTTCCTTGTCAAAAAATGTTAGCTTACGTACGCTCGAACCTTTATGCCATGTTACGAAAGGCCTAAATATTGCAAAGGTAGGAGAATCAAGGATTAAAGAGATGACATTATCATATATAGTTGTAGCTGATTTGCCCACGATCCAAATTTGGTTGTCAGGGCATTTAGCTGCCTCGATCATAAAAAGAAATGTAGCACATACAGTTTTGCTCGAACGTACAGAGCCATGCGCTATGTTCCATCGGGCATTTGCGTGCGCAATAAAATCGAGTTGCTTTGGCGATAATATTTCTTTCAATTCTTGAGTCATGAGTTACCAAGTATATCAATTTCAAATTAAAATTACAAGGAAAACAAATGGAATGGATACCTTTTATAGGCTATTGTCTAGGACTCTTAGTTATAACAATTTATCATATGCGTAGAGTAGATAAATACATGCAAAAACAAGAAATCATTAATGAGAAAATCACTGAATTTACAACACAAACAACAAATTGTTTTAGTATATTATTAGCCGGACCAGAAGAAAAGGGAATTAAGAATGAACAAAATAAAAATTGAATGTTCGCAATGCAAAAAAGAAATTGGAAATGAGGAATATATTACATCATGCTACCCTATTTTATGTTATAAATGTTTTTTTGAATTAGAAGCCTCCATTAAGACAAAAGGACTTACTCAACACGATGAACTCATATTTAAAATAAAACAAATGATCCAACGGTTGGAAGCACTGCCCAAAGAAGCCTCATATGCGCCTATTAATCATATTGATTTGCATAGTATTTATTATTTATTAATTGAAATTATTGAATTAAGATAAGGAGTTAGAAGATGGATCAAAATAAAAGTTATAGCCAAGTGCTTGAAGAGCTGGCTGAGGATTTAGATAAGCTTAAAGATAAATTTGAAACGTTAACATCTTACGAAGATTTTAGTCAAATAGTCTATCAGTTCGGGCTATTTCATTTTTACATTGCGTGCGATAATGAAGATATCATTAAGCAAGTAGGACTGATTAGTATACAATCAGCTAGGCAAATGAAAGCGCTAAAAAGACTTAAAAATGAATTTGAAGGATATATGAATGGAAAATAAATTGAGTGATGAAGAAATAGACAAAATTGAAACAAGAATCAAATATGAAGTGCGCGCAATTTTATTAAAATACAGCACTAAAATTGATATACTAGCTGTTTGTGCTATCTTAATTCATTGTGCGTGGGCAATTCTTTTTCTTACATTACCTCGTTACAAGGTAATACAATTCGTTTTTGACGTAGTATTTCGCTCTGAAAAAAACTATGATGATTCACAAAATAATTCAATGTAGTTTACTACAATCAATTTAAACCCTTGATTGCTAATGCATTATATTAGCAATCTTTTTTTTACCAAAAAATCAGCTTGTGATTATATTTGCTGTCATGCTATATTGCTGTCATATGTATCCAATGAAGGATTCTACAAGGAGTTAGGAATGAATGATATATCCAAAAAAATAACTCAAAAAAAGCTTGATTACTACAATTCTGGAAAAGAAAGGTAGAATAACTATGAAAATGATTAAGGAGTTAGAAAATGAGTAAAATATCAGAATATTGGGATCCATCCGGCCTCATAACTTACAAAAGCGACCCCGACGAGGAATATGATTTGTATTGTGTATGGTTGCAAGAAAATGAGCAAGAAGATGATGAGGACGATGAAGAGAAAATAGAAATAACTTATAAAGATTTTTTAGATCATATTGACCAACTAAAAGAAAACTGGTGGCAATATCTCGAGAAAACAAATGGTTCTACGTTTTTAAGAAATACTAAAGTTTATTTAACTCAACAAGCTTATATAACAGGAACAAGCGAATGTCCTTATTATGAAGCACATGCTATTGATAAAGAAGGTAAACAATATTTAGTTCAATGGAATTTAAAGCCTGGACTTAACCTTGACGATATAGAAGATGAATCATTGGCTTGCAATTGGGAAAAACCAAATTCCATTCAGTTAATAAATTAAAGGATTAGAAAATGAAATTACAATCATTATTAAATTTAATTAAAAAAATGGATTTACCCATTACTTATACAAGAAATGACATTTTTGAAGTTAAAGGCCCTAAATATTATTTAACATGCATTACTCAATCCGGTGTTATTGAAGATGATGAGTCGATGATAGGATCTGTTTCAATATCTCCTAATGGAACGCGTCCAGATTATTGGTCTGATTATCACCCTGGATTTTTTCCTAAAACATTAAAGGTTATAAAAAAATATTTAGAAATGAAGGATTAGAAAATGGACATGGAAAAATATAATGAATTTTGTAACAAATTATTAGATTTAACAGAAGAATACAAAGGTCATTTGCCTTCTAATGAAATATGAGTGCGTATGATTGCAATGGCTACTAACATGTTGCTTTATTGTGCTCCTAGTGAAACGATAGGGATGAAAACAATTATGGCAGCTGTAAAGATAGGTATAAATGAATATGAAGAGGAGAATTGAAAATGGATGCTAGACAAAAATACATGAATCAACTCGATGAAGATTTACAATTATTATTTAAAAAATATCAAGATCATTTAAAAATCATTGATGTTGCTCAAGTTTTAACAATACGAGCTACAACTATGCTAATTTTTACTTTTCAAAATATTGAAATAGCAAAAACTGCATTAAATGAATTATTTGATGCAGATTCAGATTTTATCAATAAAGGAATTAAAGAATGAAAAGAATATATTTGTTTATTGAATGTGAAATTGAAGATATAACGGAACATTTAAATTCCATCAAGGTTATCGCAAAATTAGTTGATTTTTATAACAATTCCTTGGTTATAGCAGAATCAGAAGAAAAGGCGTTAGAATTATGTTGTTTATACAATAAAGGAAAAATTGAAATGGGCAATTGTTGCTATTATGGAACAATTTTTCCAGCCATAGAAGGACATGACGATGAAGAAGAGGAGAACTAACCATGACTCTTAAAACATTAACAGTTAGAATATCAGAAGATTTACACCGCCGTGCAAAAGCGCGGGCTTATGAAGTTGGCATGAATATTCAGATTTGGATTTCTTCGCTCATCATTGAAGAGCTTTTAACTGTCCCTAGAATTCGCGCTCTTTCGGATGCTTCTATTGAGGCTGAATTAGAAGAGTTAATAGTAACCGACGCCTGCAAAGAAGAGATTTGATTCATAAGCGACGAGAATGCTTCACTAAAAGACGCGCTTTCGTCGCTTTCATTTTCATATCTTCTGTCCCATCCAAATCTATTACGCATTAGCATTTGTAGAGTTGCCGTATTTGCTTTTGTATTTTTCCCTAATGCTGAATCGCCTACAACCTTTTCCCAAAAGCCATAACCTTTTGTCTTTGCTACTTCCAAGGCTGCCTCATCAAAGATTTCTGGATAATCTTTTATATAATTATCTATAGATTTATAGGTAAGATTAATAGTTGGATGATCAAAATACCAAGATCTTTTAGATTTTCCCGCTGCCATATGTTCGCAATATTGCTTAAAAGCTTCTTTTCTAAGCTTATCAGTAGTTAGCTTTTCATTATTTTTTCTGCCGAAATATGCAGCTGGTGTAACCGTTCTTTCTTTTTTCTTTTCTAAATCTTTACTCATCTAAAATATTTCCCTTAAATCAGCCAATTTTCTACATTTGCACCGGGTTAAACCGCATTTAGAACACACAATTATTTCCATATCATCTTTGCGTTTAGGTAAATATCATCGGGCTCGCCGTGAAATTCATTCTTTGAATCATCCACATAAGTTTTCAAAACTGGATCATTTATTTGAAAAGTAACAGGATCATATAGCAAAAAATCCTTAGTCAATTTTCTTTCACTATCTTTGCATACAACTTTTAATTCAATCATTCTGCCTCGATTTTTTTTCTACTAGTTTTAAATAATGTATTTCTTCTGCAAAAAACAGATCGCATTTTGCAAGATCATTTTCAATATTTTGATTACGCATCTGCATTTTTTCCATCTCTTTGTAGATAAGTTTTATATAATATCTGCATCTTGCAAGGCTGTATTCTCGTTTGCCATCGTCGTGCATTTGTGTTCGTGCAGGCTTCATTTAGTCTTCTCCAATTGCATAAGCATATTTGCATCCTTGCCCATGACTTGAGGCAAGACTCCATTCCATTTTTGGATTGCTTCCCATGTTATCAATGCGCCTGTTAATGATTCGCTCATGACTTGATTTGCTTTAGCTTGAGCTTGAGCCTTTAATATCGCTGCTTCTGCTCTTCCTTGAGCTTGAGCCACGATCTTCTTCGCTTCTGCTTCTGCCTCTCTTAATTCATTCTCTCTTTGCTGTGCTCTTTGCGTGGCTTCTATCTTGCTATTGAGAGCTGCTATTACGCCTTGAGGGAAAATAAACCTATTAATCAAATATATTCTATTAATCTCTATCCCCAATGGCTTAAGATCCTTTTGTACTTGCGCTTGCACTTCTTTAAAAAATATTTCTTTTCCGCTGCTATAAAGATCTTCTATTTGCACTTTACTTGCCTGGACATTCAGTGCATCCCGAATATAGTTTCTTATAAAGATATGGCTAATCTCATGCATGCCTTTTCGATATTTTTGAAAGATAACAGGGACATAAGAAGGATCAAGATGATAAGTTATCCCTATTTCGGCATTGACACTCATGCCTTCTTTTGTCTGAAAAGCAAATAGATGATCTCCTTCCCAAGTAATATTTTGCTCAAAGATAGGGAAAGTATAAACTTTTTTCCATGGAGCAATCCAATGCATACCTACATTCAATTCTTTGCTTTCTACGCCCTTGGAGCTGCCAAATAGATCTACGACTACGCCAACATAGCCAGGTTTGATAAGAGAGAAGCACAGTAGCCATGATAAAAATAATATTCCTAGTAAAGAAGCGCCGCCAATTTTCATAAATTTTTTCTTTAATTTTAAAGCTTCTTCCATTTCTCTCTTTAATTGTTCTTCACTTTTCTGATAATAAAAACTCACAACTCTATCCTTATAGGTTTATTGACTGGCTGATAATGCACGTTCATTATCGATGCATTTACACTTATACGGCCAGGAAATTTTTCAATTTGGCCGTAACCCTCATGAATATGGCCGTATACATGCAATTTTGGCCTTAATTTATACTTTAATTGGCCGTATAATGTTGAGCTTCCGACATGCAAGCCGTGCAAAGTTTTATCTAATGTCTTATAAGGGGGCGAATGAGTTATCAAGATGTCTGTATCATCTGGTATTTTTTCCCATTCCATCCATAGCTCATGCTCAGTTTCTTTAGTAAAGGCTTTAACATGGGGATTCATTCCTTCAAAAGCAAGAGTCCACGGTGAACCCCATATCTTTAATCCTTCAAATTCTGTTCCGCTATCGCAAATATATTCATAAATAGGTTTTTCTTTTTCATCTAATAAAAAGTAAGCTTTCTTTGATATTTTAGAATCAATTAAATGATTATCATGGTTGCCCGCAACATATATTATTTTTTTATATTTTTGAACTTCCATCCATCTATAAAAAGTGCTCCACTGACAAATTTTATCGGACGCTGTTATATCACCTGCAATTATTAATAAATCTCCTCCTTCAAGATCTGGTAAATGGCCATGCAAATCAGCACAGCAATCAATTTTCATGATTCAACCATACATTGTTCACATTCCTCTTCATCGTCTATAGCTTCACAATTATATATATAAATAAGTGCGGGCTCATCATCTGCATGCCGAGAATTGCAATATACTGTTTTGCCTCTCAAAAGATTTTTAATATCTTTTTTATCTAATTCGATTGTAATAACTAATTTTTTATTTGCATTGGCTAGCATACTTTTTCCATGAGTTGAGTTAGAATAAATAAAATTTCTTTTATATTCATCCACGTCAAGATTACAAATATTAATATAACAGCTCTTAAGATCATTTATTCCTCTCTATTTTTCCCGACATCCCACATAAAACAACAAAATTTAATATAGTGAAAATCATAATTGTCAATTGCATGCGGCACACCTAACCTTATACCATGGCTTAGTATCGTCTGATAAATCTGCCATTATTTCTTTTTCATCTCTATCATATCTTCTTCTAGCGCATTTACCCGATTAGATAATTGCCAATAACTTTTAAGACTCAGGAAGTCCAAAAAGAGAAGTAAAGCGATAAGCAAACTCATAAATACTTCCATATCGTTAAAATGGTAAGGAATCATTTTCTTTTGCAGCTAAATGTAAATCTAACTTCTGCTTGATCGCTTCCATAAACTGCGCATTAGTTGTTTGGGGGTATAGCTGCCACCAGGGCACAAAGCTTTTGCTTCCATCGGGCAATTCAAGGATAAAATTAGGTAGATTTAGCCAGCTCTTCCCATTGCTCTCTAAATGGGCAATTCGCTTCGCTATGATCGTTGGTTCTTTTAGTGTTGCTTTGATATCGAGATATCCAACAACTTTTCCTTTATTCGCTTTCTCATAATTCAAAATTTCAATTGTCATTTTCTTTCAACATTAAATAATTTATATATAATTCCACTTGCCTAGCGGCAGCTTGCACAGCTTCTAAAACCAATTGTAAATCCGCTTTACAATCGATCGAAGGCGAGCTATGTAAAGCCTTCACGTAGACAAGTGTTTGATTAAGCTCTTGAATGATTGGATCTAAAACACTTATAGATTTAGTCTTTTTTAAATTTAGATTTTTTATCATTCCTTTTCCTTTTCTAGTGTTAGATAATGATGCAGAAACCGCACTTTGTGGATAACCCACATGCATCATCTCCTTGATATTTTCTTGTACTTTTTCTTTAAAGACATCAAACCATTTTCTTTTCAGCTAACTTTTAATAACGCTAGAAATACTTAAAACTTTTTGATCAGTGAATTTAGCAAATTTAAAACTTATATATTTATTTAAATCTTGACGCTTAATCCATTCATCTAAATCTTTTGAATCAGTAATAGGAGTTTTATTTTCTGCATGTGCGTAATAAGAGCTATTCCAGATTCTTAAACTGGGAGATTTCTCATCTACTGTAACAATTTCAGGATAAAGGATATCTTCTTTCCAATTTCCTCTTTCATCGACATATTCTCCAATAGCTATATATTGATCTTTAATCATTTTGTTTTCTTCTTTGTTTCATTTTTTAATTCTAAATGTCTATAAATTAAAGGAGTATAATGATTCCGATTATCATTATTACTTTCCTTCCTTATAGAATCTTTTTCTTATTTAGGTTTTTCCATTCATTAATTATACGCTTTTCTGTATTAAAACGGAAAGGATAATTCAAAATTTTCTTATAGAAAATATCCGGATCCACATAATAGGGTGATCCACGGCTAGCCTTTGAATTTCGTCTAATAAAAGAACCATGAAATAGACCTGGATATTTTAAAATCATCCACGCCAACCGACACGGCCCCATTACGATGTCTTTACAAATAAAGTATTTATCAGCGAATTCTTTTAGTGTTAGCAAGCATGGGCTTGTGCGCTGATTTTTTTTCATATGCTCAATTTCTTGTATTAAATTCTTAATTTTACTTACTTTGTCTTTTCTCATATCTTGTTTTTCCTTCTTTTCTCAAATTTCTAAAACTTCTGTCTTTATGTTCTCTTGTTTCTAATTTCAATTAGCACCTCAAGGGTATAACTTTCTTATTATCAGTTACAAGAGGATGTTTAATACTTTTTTCTTTATAGATTATCACACAAGCATAGTATTCTTCAGGAGAAGCGAACCGAATATCTTTTAAAATTAAATTATCGTTATTCAAGAATATATTAATTTTTTCTTCCAGATCTTCTGGCATATCGCCTTCTAAATATTTAACTTGCCAATGCATACGTTTTCCTTAATGCTTTAATATCGTCGAGCCCCAGCACTCGCAAATTTTCGTCTGGAAAATACTTCTTAAATCTTTTGATCTTTGTGGCGCTTCTTTTGTCCATGTAGCCTTTAATTTCAATCCATTCCCATGAGCCGTCCATATATGTAATCTTAAAATCAGGCTTATAATTTGTGACACCGCGCTTGATACCTTCGAAGTAGAATGTAGTAGGCTCATATTCCCACGATTTAATAACCCGAGCCTTTTGCAGTGATGAGAGCCATAAGGCATAGGATTTTTCCCAATCGGACTTAAAGTAATGATTTTTACCGTCAATTTCGAACCATCCTTTTTTTGAAGTATATTTCATTTTTTATCCCACCAAGCCATGCAAGCAAGAAAAAGTAATCCTAAAATAAAACAAATGATACCTCCTAAACCAGAAGCGTGTTTATCTACAAATTCAATCCAGGTCATAAATCCTTAAACGATTCTGAAATTTCTTGTTGTCTTTCTTGATCTAATTTTTTTTCTTCTAAAAACCATTCGGATTTAATATTTTCTTCAACTATACTTTTAGATTTTAAAATTAAACGACTTAATTTTCCTGTTTCATATATCATCCACTCTCTTAAAAATTGCTGAGTATTTGAATGTCTTTCTGTCCATCCTACATAAAGAACACCCTCACAAATCAATCTCATTTCTAAAATATCTTCATTTTCAGTGGTATGGATTTCAAAAGAAGAAACCTTTGATCTGTCTATGTAAGTCCAACTATTTTCATGTATTATTTCTATCCAAAATGAATTCATAAATCCTCTAATCTTAAATTTCGCTTTCTTAATTGTTCCATGACTTTTAACTTAAAATCTTTATCCCCAAATTCCAAATATGCAGTCTGCATTCCGTTTTTAAAATCGACATATTTGTAACCAAGCTCAAAATCGTTTCTTCTTAGCTTTTTAAATAGGGCATGAACTTTTTCGGCTAATGCCTTATCGCTATCCGCTGTAGAGGCCATTTGCTGCCCTTCCTTTGAATTATTGTTGAGCCACGCTAGGATTGACTTCCTGTAGTTCTTTCGTGGCTCAGAAACGGCCCATTCAGCGCACAGAGCCAATTGCCTTTCAATATCTAGGTTTGGAAACTTCTCTTTCCAGGCTTTCTTATCATCTTCGCTTATGTTTAGGAATTTTCTATTTTCAGAATCTAAAATAACTGGCGCTAGTCGCTTGCTTGCAAGCGAATTCTTGGCCCCCTCTACTATGTTTGTTTTATGTGTAGTTGTTATATGTGTATCCTTATATATACATTTGCCCTCCAGGGCACCTCCATTTGCCCTGTAGGGCAAATGCGAATTACTTTTTGAATCTATCCAATCTTCATTCGATAAAGCATACCATTTAGTTCTATCCCTCTTATCTTCATGATGATAATATTCAACTAAGTATCCATGTTCGACAAGATCCTCTAATGCTTTACGAACCTGCTTAAAGGAAAGATAAGAAAAGTAAGAGCTAATAGTCGCAATGGTGTCATACATCCAAGTGCGACCATCAATTTGATGCTTTCCTTTGATCTTGTTCTCTTCGAGCCAAAAGAAGATGTGATTGAAAATTATCGCTGCATTAACATTTTTCGTTTGAGTAGCAACGCCCACGTTGAAGGAATGGGTTTTAGGAGAAAAAAATGGAGGATTTTTATTTTTTTGGTTGTGAAAATTAGATTCTTCAGATATGATCCCAGACAAAATTCACCTCGGAAATGGATTTTTATTCGGGCCGATCAACTTGGTGGGAGATCGGTCCTTCTTTTTTTAGTGCTCCTAGTCTAGTTTTTTTTCAATTATTTTTCTAGAATCTTTTTTTACATTAAGATCTTTAAAAGAAATTATACATTCATATTGATTTCTTCCTTTAATAACCTGCAAAGATGGAAAACGTCTAAATGCCTCCTCCGCAAAATCTTCTAAAGAGACATATCCATTCGTAAATTCTACTATTTTAAGCCATGTTCTTTCTGGGAAAGGCCTGCTTCCACTTAAGGCCGCATGAAAATTAGTAGTAAACATTCCTACACGTCTAGCAATTTTGTTAATGCAAAGGCTATTTACATCAATATATTTTTTTAATTTCTCGCTTGCTTTCATAAAATAATTTCTATCCCTTTTCTTAAATTCTTGTTTTAGATATCGTATTGCTTCATGAATTGATGATCATGAAAAATAGAGTGCAAATCTTACGCAAATGTGGTAATATTTGTAAAGTTCATGAGGAAAATATGTTTGCAATAAGTGCTCAAGAAGAACCGTATGTTGATGAATATAAAGAATATACGCTTCCACTGCTTTGCGAGAATAAAATATATGAAGTTTGCAAAGATATTATTTTAAAAGGAAACAAAACAAATTATCAGGCGATCTATGATGCTATGTATGAGCTAGTAGAGGCTGATATTGAACAAGGAGAATAGAAATGGATAAATTAATGTCAGATAGCATTGGCGAGCTTACAGAAGCCATGGCAAAAGCTAGGCTTGAGTTTAAGCCGATTATTAAAAATAAAACTGTGCAAATTGATACTAAGTCAGGAAGAAAAATTAAATATTCATATGCCGAACTTCCTTTAATTTTGCAGGCTGTAGAAGGAGCTTTAAGCAATCACGGCTTATATCTTTTTCAGCCACCATTTGATAACGGCAATCGGACATTGGTCACGCTTCTGTCGCACAAGTCGGGTCAATGGATTATGTCAAAGATGACGCTTAATAATGCAATCGATACCAAAGAATATGGTGCCCAAATCACCTATTATCGAAGGTATTCTGTGTGTGGATTATTGGGGATCGCTGCCGATGATGATGAAAGCGAAGAACAGGTAGAAGGAATAAAGGCAATTGCTGAAAAGCCGAAAGAAGAAGCCAAGCCAGTTGAAAGCCTTCCTCCTATGCCACTTCTTAAAGCTCTTCTCGATTCTGTTGATAAAGTAAATCCAGAGTTTTCAAGAAATTTATTTAATTTCTATAAAATAGAAAAAATCGAGGATATGAAAAAAGAAAAGCTCAATTGGTTGAAAGAAGAGATGGTTAAAAGATTAGAAGAAGCAAAAAAATAAGAGGAAAGGAATTAGAAAATGATACAGTTAGAACAGAACACGCCCCAGTGGCTTGAATTTAGAAAGAATAAGATTGGCGCTTCTGAGGCGCCAATTGTAATGAAAAAGTCTCCTTATCGCACGCCGTTTCAGCTATGGGAAGAGAAGCTATCATTAGCCGATCCTCAAAAGCAAAATTGGGCGATGCAAAAGGGACATGAAAATGAACCAAGAGCAAGGGCAGCATTAGAAGAAATAATCGGAATGCCCCTACGGCCTCAAATTAGCCTTTCTGGGCAACGATCATGGATGATGGCTAGTTTGGATGCTTTAAGCGAATGTAGATCGATTGCAGCCGAAATAAAGCATGTTGGCGAGGAAACGCATGAAATTGCCAGGCAAGGAAAAGTTCCTGATCAATATATCCATCAATGCCAGCATATTTTAGAGTGCGAAGGTTTAGATCGAATGATCTATTTCTCTTGCCACAAAGAAGAGCGCATCATTGTTTGGGTTGGCAGGGATGAAAAGATCATTAAGGAAATGTTAGAAGAAGAAGAGAAGTTTTATGAGTGCGTCCAGAACTTCAAGCCACCCGAAATGATTGACCGCGATTATGTTAAAAGAGATGACTTAGATTTAATTATGAAGATGGGAAGAATAAAGGAATTAAAGCCTTTATTGGATGAATATGAAAAGCTTCGTAAAGATGTAATCAAGATATGTGACGGCAGAAATACCGAAACGCCTATAGGTAAAGTATCTAAATACTTGACAAAGGGAAGGATTGATTACGGATCTATTCCAGAATTAGAAGGGATTAATTTAGAGCAATATAGAAAAGAGGCGTCAGAATGCTGGCGCATAAATACAAATTAATCTATAATTCTTAATGTTCGAATAGAGGATGATAATACAGGTGGGAGCGGTTCCCACCTTTTTATTTTTATTTATATTCAGCCCAGTCTATTACGCCTTCATCATAGGCTTCTTTCTGTTCGTCGTTTCCTAGTTCTCTAGCAGGATCATTATTCCTTCTATGCTTTGTATCCTCATCCTGAATCTCTTCTACGCTTCTAGGATGTCCAGGGCATTCATAAGCATTGCATATCTGCATGGTATAAAAGCCTGCACTGAATATTAGTAATGAATATTTTAATATTTTTAAGAATGTTCGGTTTTGCATTTCTGCCTCCTTATTTTTACAAAAGAATATTATGTTTGTAAAAGATTTTTGCAAAGACAATCTTGATTTTCAAATATAATTTTGCTAAAATGTTCCAATGGCAAGAAGAGTTTCGCACGTTTTAGATACTGACTATAAGTTAGAAAACTATGGTTATGGCGAATGGGTTGAAGAACCTGATCTTATCCTATTTAATTATAAGCAAATAAAATGCAGGATTGTAAGGGATATCAACTTTGGCTTCTTAGGTGGCTATATTCAAATTCCAAAAGATCATCCATGGATCTTAACAGGTAAATATAATCTCAATTTTATCGATTCAAGAATAGATTATAAATTGAAGTACTTAGAAAAAGAAGAGGACAAGGAATTTTGGATCGGTTTTTATTGTGACTCAGACTATGATTATAAGCCCAAATCTGAGTATAAAGGATTGATATATAAGAATCTGATTAAGAACGCAAATATTTCTACATATAAAAATATTAAGTATGTAGAAAGGCAATGTGAAGTTTTAGTTAACGATATGTTAAAGAACTGTAAAGAAAGTCAGCTCATTGCAACATAAGTGCTATTATCGGACTCAAAAAACTGGCTTCGTAGCCTAGTAGTAAAGGCGCCGATCTGTCCAATCGTGAAACGTGGGTGCAACTCCCACCGAAGCCGTAATGAAGAAAAATATATAAAATTATGATGATTCAATTAAATCCTAGCATTCCTTTGATAACATCGAAAGGAAATGCATTAGCTCATTTTTTAATAGATTATGGTCAAGAACATCATCTTGAATGGGTTTGTTTTTTAGAAGATAATGGCGAATGCTGGACTTTTCAGAATCCCGATATCAGAGCACAGAAAAATATTACTCAGGGAAGAGATAAAATTTCTGAAATAAAAAAACCCGCAAAATCAATTGCGGGTCAAGGAATTAGAAATGAATGATTTTTAATTACTTATTTTTCTAGCATAATAACACAAATTCTAATAACAATTTCCTTTACCGAAAAGGAATGCGATATGTCAAATCACGCTTGTGATTATAGAAAAAGGGAAAATTTATGTCTGCATTTTTTTTTGCCAAACATAAATGTCTCCTTTTTTAATAATTAATGATATCCTATGGCCATTCCTGTCAAAGTCGCTAATCCAGTGGGGCTATTAGTTTTAGCCCATGTAATTGTAAACCCATCGGAAAGAAAAGCTGAAATATATCCTAATTGATACGCTGTGCCTGAAGTTCCTACGACTATAGAATATGTAGTTACAGGATTTAGATCCCCGGCCGATATATTTAAACATGCATGGTTAGTACCATCGTCGACGCCATTAGTAGAATAGGTTTGAGTCAATGCGGAGTCTGCATTTATAGAAACAGCCAGGCTCATGACGGCTACCGGCTTAAATGATAGTCCGGTAAAATTTTGAGTACCAGATGCGGTGGAAACATCATAAGTAAAAGAAAATGCTTGAATTTGAAAAGGATTAGCCCAAGAAGGAGGACTTCCAGTTGTCGCTGTTAAAACCTGTCCGGTTGTGCCATCTGCCAGCCATTCGGGTACCCCTGAACTGGATGAAATAAGCGTGCCATTGTTTACCGCTGCCAGACCTCCAACTACGTTCCCTGTGGTTGAGTATAAGAGTTGGTTGGCTGCTGATGTCGCCAATTGAATGGGTTGTTGCGTCTGCGTAGTTACGTTATTAGTTGATGATGTCGATAAATATGTAATTACATCATAAATGATATGGCCAGAACCTGTTATTGCATCTGTATTCGTAGAATAAATAGAATTATATGAAGATGTTAAAGTGGTATTAACGGTTAAGGCTGAGGCGGATCCAGCACTAAAAATGCAAAAGTAAGCTTGATGTGTTCCTGAACCGCCCAATGTGATCGTCGTATTTGAATTTCCGAAAAATGTCGAATAATATGCTAAAAATGAAGCTGACCCACTTGTTGTAAAAGCACTTGGGAAAGCTGAATATGTAAGGGAAAATTGGCTTCCACCTGAAAAAGTAGAGGTAGCAGCACTACCAAATTGTGTGGAGTTGGCTAAATAGATAGTACCATTGGACATATTAAATATTTGAGCAGTAGAAGAATTGGAAATTATTGCGCATTCCGCTATTGAAATTACTGCGTTAGCATTAGAACAAGTTACAATTGCATATGTATTAGAGGCTTGATTTTTGAATTGACAATTTGTAAAATCAGCAGTTAAAGCAGTAGATCCACTAATTGATATTAAATCAGCGCCATTGGAAACAAATTGAATTCCGTAAAAATTGGAACCTCCTCCCGCTGCAAAAGTTAATTGAGTATTTACTATAACTGGAGCTATTGAAACTGATTGCCCTCCCGATTGAACCCCAAAAGCTATAAGAGTTATCCCTGATGGTATAGCTAAAGACTCCGTATAGGTTCCAGGACGGATTGCTATAACATCTCCCGATGAAGCTACAGCTAACGCTGCGCTTATGGTTGTATGGGTTCCTTCGTACGCATTAGCGCTAACTATAAATTTTGCAGGTCCGTAATTATCTGTTGCTAAAGCGTGGGTAAAAGTACTCATTTTATGCCATAATCCATGTGCCAATTATTGATGTTGCATACCAAAACCCATCCGCTGCCCTAAATCGCAAACTTACTGAATCCCCGATATTTGTACTGGTAGCTGTTCCGGCTGCACTAGAGATGAGGGAGCCTAACCGGATTTTTTGTGTACCTACAGATTGAATGACTAAAGCTCCTGCGGTAGTGCAATAGAACTCAACTAAATCGCCATCTGCTAGGCCAGCTGAAGCGGGAAGGGTTAAAGTGATAGCTGCAGTTACTGAGGAGCCCGAATTGAGGGTAACAGTGGTGCTTGAGGCTTGATCTGAATAAAAAGGAGATTTGATCGTTAAGGTGTTTCCTGATCCACTCGTTTTTGATCCTGATCGGCCCAATATGTTCCAATTCCCAGAACTGGGGGTTAAAATTGTACCATCGTTTCCGGTGATAGTCTCACCCAAACCCGATCCGTTTGCACTGACGAATCCGTTCGCATCAACACTAAATTGAGCTGAATTAAAGTGAGAAACCCCATTATCCCCGATTGTAGAAGATGCAACTGCTTGAGATCTTTGAATCTGAATTGTATAAGTATTTGCTGCTAATGAGTTGGTCTGAATTACATTAACTGTTGAGCTGGCAGCTATTTGCCCACCTGTTACGGTAATATCACCAGATGAATTGGGAAGGACTGGGCTTGTTCCTGGCGCTGTATGTGCATCGACCGTAACACCTTCGATTGCTGCGGTTCCTAGAAGAGTAACATAGCCGTTTGCGTCCACTGAAAATTGTGAATTTGAAAAACTAGCTAATCCAGCATTATTTATATTTGAACTTGCTGAGGCTGCTCCAACTTGTATTTGCCATGTTTCAGTTCCTGCTGAAGTATTTTTTACATAGAGAGGAATGGCATTAGTTGCATTAGCAACGGTGGAACCTAATACATTGATATTATTTGCAACCGGACTGACAGGTGTTAAATCATTACCCGTCAAAGTCTCAACAATGAAAGGTGGCATTGGGCCGGAAGCTAAGTTCTTATATATTTGACTCAATTATTGAACCTTGGCATAAATATATGAAATTGAGAAAGTTCCAGAAGCCCCATTGCCGTAAAAAGTTGTGCCTTTTGGAAAAACGAAGGTGGGCGCTGATCCTGTCGCAGCCCGCAAGTCTAAAACTAAAGCTTCACCCCCTGGAAATGTACGCCAAGTTGTTGTGCCTCCATCGACACTAATTGCCACCGCAACAGTTCCTTGATTATCAAAAATAATATGGGAAACTTCATGGGGCAGCGTGCCGATAAGCACGAAAGAACCGCTCATTGTTGCCGTAAGTTCAATTCCTGTAATGGCAGTACTGCTAATATATGCAGACATTTAGGTGGCTCCAACAGGTTGAGGCGCAGGCGCAGGAGGTTCTTGATCGTCTTTATCTTTACTAGAAGCCATAGATTTGATAGCATCTTCGATTTGACCGATGTGCTTGCCAAATTGAAATAGAGCTTCTTTTACATGCTCTAAAGGAGAATCAGGTTCAGCTAAGAATTGATAAAGTTTGTCACCTACAGTTACTGCAAGTTGTATTAAATTTTTCTGCATATATTAGTTTATGATTAGGTAAGCTATTGTTGATGTATCAGTTGATTGCGAAGACGTAACGGTAAAGCTAACACCTGGTAACCTCGCGGTGACTGCTAATGTTGATGCTACTGTGACGGTTCCCAGGGCTTGAGTTGTTAAATAAATTAATGAGTTTGCTGTTACTGCTGAATTGCTAACTACAGTTGTGGCCGTACCACCTAAAGCGAATGTGCCTGCCGAACACGTAGCAGATGACGTGGCAGCTATTAATAGTTTATTTCCTGCTGTGCTTAGGACTAAATTACCATTCGTAGCAGTAATATTGCCTAAAGTTGCTGTTATTGAAGTTCCAGCCGTCAAAGTAGTGGTGGTTGTTAATGATCCTGGGGTTGTAATGGCCGCAGGCAAACTCAGGGTTACTGTGCTTCCTGATGCTGCTGTAGTGATTTGGTTTGCTGTTCCAGCTATCTTAATATTTCCAGCTACGGGCGTGGCTGTCCCTGTATCACCCGTCAAAGTTGACAGGTCAACGGTACCCCCTCCGGTTGCTACCCATGTAGCAGTTGTTGTTGAATTTACTGTTAACAAGCTTGTGAGCGTATATTCAGAATTTCCAACTGTATTTATCCAGCGTTTTCCGATAGGATAAAGGATGTCTGAAGTTGAAGGAGCGCGAGTTGTTATATGTGGAACTTCAACATTTTCGGGACGCGAACCGAATCCCTGAGTGTATAGATTTGCTTTTGGTTGAATCGTCATTCGTAAATTCCCCCTCACTTAAGACGATAAATAGATAATTATAATTATAGTTATATCATAAAAATTAATTATTTACGTATTAAAAATTAATTAAGTTTTAAATAATTCGTGAATTGGTTATAGTGGATTGGAAATTAAGAGTTTAGATAGAAATGATAACTTATTTTTTGACGATTATTGCAGGATTATTTGCTTTTTTTGGATTTATATCTTTTATTTATGATTTTTTTAATCCTAAATTGTAAGGACTAACGGCCAAACTGTATGAAGAAATTTTGCGAATGCAGTTTTTTGAATTACTTTTTTTCCTAATTCATACTTGACTTGTTTCTTCCCAATATCTTTTGATGCTTTACGTGCTGCCTCAACTTCCTCTTCGCCGATTAACTCACTCAAAAGCTCAAAATTTTCTCTTTTATTTAAAGCTTCATAAAGTTGAGTACCAGTAAGATCTTTTTCTAAATTATTAGATTGAAGTATATCTCTGATTTTTTGTTTTTTAAGAACTTCAAAAAATTTCTTTGCTTCAGGTGTTTTTTCAATATCTTTTTCTAGCTCTCTAATTCCTGATCGAGTGCTCATCATTTCATAGACTTGCTCTGGTTTCATTTTTTGATATTTACTTAATTGCTGAGCTGCTCTATTTTTTGCTTTTTCTAAAGGATTTACTTCTTTTCCTTTAAATCCTAAAGGCTTTCTTTGCTTCAATTCAATAAACTTTTGTCGTGCTTGATTTGCTTCTTCAGGAGAAATAACGGCTTCTAGTTCTGATAATTGTTTATTAAATCCTTCTAAAGAAGATTGGATTGGTTTGTCATAAAATTTTTCTAAATGTTTGTTAACCAAATCACGTTTCATTACATCTAGAATTTTTCTTCCTTCTTCAGTGTTTTTCAGAACATTGGACATTTCATTGAATTCATCTACATCCAAAGAACCCTTATATAACTTTGAATAATCTCGATTTTGCTTATCTCTAATTGGTCTAATATATTCATTATCAAAAAGATCAGCCCATTCTTTATATTCTTTCCTTGCTTCTTGATTGGCTAAGATAGCCGCTTCATTACCCGCTTCCTGAGCCGATGTTTCTACAGCTCCTTGTATTTTGCCAATTAAAGGTTTAAAAATATTTCTCGCATCACCATGAGCAAAGTCATAATCAATCTTTTGTCTTAAACTTTGAACTTGATCAATAAGAATTTGATTATTGATAGGATTTAAGCCAATGACATTACCAGCATCATCAAATAATAATAATCTATTTCTAATGCTTTTTGCCGATGAAATCAATTCTTTTTGAGGGCCTGAAGGAGATGGAATTTGTTCTAAATCATAAATAACATCATCTAAATATTCTACTAATTCAGGTTGTTCTTCGGAAACTAATGAATTAGCTTCTCTAGATTTTTTATATTTCTCATTTACTTTTTTATATTTAGCTTGATCTTCTTTTATTATTTCAGACTTTTGAGCTTTCCCGCCTTCAGTAGTATTTTTAAATTTTTCTTTTGAAAATATCGAGCCAATTTCATTTTCAGGAGAAGTTTTTTGAGTTCCTTTAGGTATTTCTAAATTCAGTTTTTCTTCTATTGGCTTTACTCGGCCTTCTAATGGTCTTGCTTCTTCACCTTTTAATTCTGAAATTTTAGAAGGAAGAAATTTTTCTTTTTGCGAAACTTGACTTTCTAAAGCTTCTTGAGCTAATTTTTCAGATGCTTGTGACTGTGTTTCAAAACCTTGAAGCTCTTTTAAAAGTCCTTCAGCTTGATCTTGCACTGATTTTGGAACTTTTTCACCACCTAATAAAGCTTGTTGAACTTTCTTAGCTTGTACCCAAGGAAGATTTTTTACTTGGTTCCATAAAGCTTGCCCTGCTGCTCCAGCTCCCATTAAAATTAAATGAAGGGTTGCAAATTCTAAAGCTGCTTCACCAGTTTCTTTTCCGAAAGGATTTTCACCCGAAATGACCCTTTCTCCTCCTTTAATAACTGCTCCTGTAAGGGCAGATTTTTGAAGAGATTCAGAAAATTTGCCTGTAAGTTTTAAAGCTTTAGGAAGATTTTTAATTACATTTTGACCTATCTTTGTCCCTGCATCTACAGCTTTGCTGGCTGCGCTAAAGGGGGCAGCAATTCCAGCATATTCACCTGCCTTTTCTGCAAAATTTTCTCCAGATTTTAAACCAGGGATATATTTTGAGGCTCCTAAAGTTGCTCCAGAAAACAATCCTTTATATGCCTCGGCAGTTCCTTTCTCAGCTAATCTTTCAAATTCTTCTTCAGTTTCAGGCTCATAGCCTTTAGACCTAAGTTCTTCTGAAACAATATCCCTAAATTCAGGTTTTAAAGAAGGAACTTTCTTTAAATTTTTCCAATCTTTAGTTTCTTCTTCTTTTGCTCCAGGTGATACAATTTTAAGATTTTGCCAACTCATTAGGAAACGGCCTCGCCTTCAGGATAAAGACTTACTTCGCTTTTGGGCACTTCTCTCACGCTTCCATCAGGGAATCTCATTAATACATATCCACTTAATTGCTCCCCTTCAGAAATAAGTTTATCAATTTCGGGTTTTAACTTATCCCTTACCTGAACATCTATGTCTATAGGACGATAACCTTTATTTTTCTTAACAATCTTATCATATTCATCTTGTGCTTTTAACATTAAATCAGCTGATCTATCAAAGTAATCAAAAATTTGTTCGTTAACTTCTCCACTTTTCAAAAGATCAGGAAGAATATTTTCATACCAGAAAAATTCTCTTTCTGTTGGTCGACCACCAAATAATTTTTTAAATCCACCTGATAAAGCTTTAGTTGAAGAAATTATAGCTTGAGTATCTTTGGTTTGAAATAATCCAGCATAGGGACTTTTCTTATCACTTAAATATTTGAACATCACATTTCTTGGAGAAATGCCAGTAGCTTTATTCCTTACTGCTTTTCTTCCTTCTTTAGTGGCTGACTTAATTTCCTGAGCATTAGAATAATTTTCAGCTAGATTTTTCGCATAATCAGAAGTTTCTTTATGTTCAAATTCTCTTTCCTTTTGACTCAATTCTTTCTTTTTTTGAGCAAGATCTTGTTCTCTATGAATCTCTTCTATCTGGGATTTACCAATATTTTGTAAAGATTGAGAACCAGAAGCCAAGAAAGAACGCGCCTGATTTAATTCATCTTCAAAATTTCTTTCTTGTTCTTGCGTTTGAATATTTGGTTGACTTTGAGAAGATCGAGAAGTATTAAACCCTTGAAGTGCTTGCGCGACTGCATCTCTATCTTTTTGTTCTCTTTCAAAATTTACTAAAGACTTGGCTGTTCCTCCAGTGAGTTCACCTAATATTTCGCTTTCAATTGCTTGCTTTTGTATATCACTTGCTTTTTCCCAAAAAGGAGATTGCTTAATTTTTTCAAGAGCATTTTTCCTTTTTTCAAATTCGGCTTGCTTGGCTTGCTTTTCCATTATTCCTAGAAGCAATAACTTTTGAAGTTCTGGATTACGGACATTCTTAAATTCTTCGCCAAATTTTTTGGATAGTTGCTCTCTTTCTCTTTTGCCCTGCATAGCGCCAAGTAATTGCTGAGACGCATTTCCAGTGCCTTGAGCCAATCTACTTAACCCTGCGAATCTTTGTGTGCTTCTTTCGTTATTTGGGAGTACTAATACCATTTTTCGCCATATTAAATTAAGAAGGGGGCGATTTTAGCAAAAATTTCGGCCATGTCGCCACCAAAGCCAAAAAGTTGAGATAGAAAATCTGATTTGGGAGTCACAACATTTTCATAAGGCCGTTGATTAAGTAAATCGCCGCTCATGCCAAATAAATCTTTTAATGCTTGTTGCTGAAGTCCCATTCGCTTAGCTTGCAATCCCTGGCCAAATTCACTAACTGTTTGGGATGCAGTATTCTGGAAACCGCTAGAATGCCTGCCTCCTGTTCCCATGCCTGAAAATTTGCTTGCCAATCCCCCAAGATTGCTTGTAAGTTTTGTATATGCAGGAGCTTCAATTTCATTAAATAAATCTTCATCGCCTGCTGCAAGCCTTGAAGTATAAGATCCTGGCCCCACATGAGAAAAAAGAGATTTGAATAAGTTCATCATTTCAGGTGTGAAGTTTTGAAGTTGCGAAACATCGTAACCTTTTGGGCTTGAACCTGAGAAACTATTGTATCCTCCTTTATTTGAGGATGTTCTTGCGCCTGTAAATGAAGACATTTTTTTTCTATACCTTTAAATTGAACTTTTAGCTATTGTAATTTTGATCTAACGCCAGCAAAACGTTAGATTATGGTTGAAATATAGTCTTTACGTTGGTCATGAGGCCAACGTTTTTCCTTAAGCTTGACTTATCCATTCCAATATCACTCTTCCGCTTGTTACCGTGGGAGCACCAGCTCCAGCAACCAATAAAATTTGAGTAAGTGAAACTGAAAAAACAATTTGCCCTGCGATAGGAGTTGCATAATTACCATAAATCAATCCATAACTATAAGTAGAGTCAATATAATTCCCACTACAATTAGTAAACTGATTAACATTAATTATATTTATCCCGTGATTAATAAATCCTGCTGAAACATCAGCACTTGTAAAATTAAATACTTTCCTGAAGCCTTCTTGCTTCATGTTCCCAGTTACATACCATTTTTCGCCTGTCTGTGCAGCAACATTAGTAGGGAAAATCCCTCTTGTACATGTGTTTGTTACATTAGCAATGTCTACATAAGATTTATTTACTTCTACGCATAATTGATCTAAATCAGGAGGAAAATTCCTTGATGTTCTCAAAAATGCCACTGGATTGACTACGTTCGAGGCCATTACCGAATTTTTTGACTCCTAGCCAATGACGGTAATTTCCATCTAAACAATCGCACCATTTTCTTTTTGCTTGCCAAGATGCCTTGCATTTGGTTGTACCTTTATAATAATCTTTCTTTGAAAAATGCTTCACTCTCACAAACTTTCTCTCTATCTTAAGCTAATATTTGACTTGCTGAGGTATCTATCACAAATCCATGTAATTCTATTTCTGCAAATTGATTACTTAATGTAATATCACTTAACTGCGCATCATCTAATGTAAATCCTAATTGTATTGTATCACCTATTAAAGATGTATTCAAGCGGTGCCATATTTGCGACTGTTGCGCTGCTGTTGGATTTTGTATATTTGGAACGTAATATTGAAAATTTGTTGTAGTAGTCTGATTCAAAGGAGCAACTGTAAATACTAAAGTTACTATGCCTGTATTATAATTTATTGAAGAACCAATGCTATTTCCCGTTCCAGTTACATTAAAATTTCCTGTTCCATTATCTTGGAAGGTTGCCACATTGCCAACTTTGATAAAAAGGGTGGAAGGCACAAGGGAAGAAGTCTCAATTTGAAACAACTCAAATAAATTAAAAACAAATGTTGTAATAACGCCATTGCCAATGCTTCCTAAGGGTAAATTAAAACAGTTCTGAATGTACAGTTCAGGACTGGTATATACAATTGTACTATATATTAAGGAATTATTTGAACTGCCATCTTCTGGAACTATAAGACTTTGATTATAAGGATCATTAGGATCTTCACTTAAATAGATATAAAGCGTGATTTGGCCGTTCTGAGTCGTAGAAAATAAATACTGCTGGGGGCCAATTCTGGTTTTCCTTCCTCCGCTCCATGATAAAGGGAATTGACGTGTTTGGATAAATGGGTTATAAATTCTCTTTATGAGTCCATTGCCAAGATATGTAAAGCCGCTTGACATTGGAGGATCTGTATTGAACCCATTTGTAGAAATTGCGCCATTATTTGTTTGCAATACAACCTGGAATATTTTTCCATTTATTTGTGGGCCGATAGTTCCAAGTGCATTATTTATAATGATATAATCTCCACCATTCAAGCAATGATTGGGGCAATAAACAGTTCCATCTGAAGGGGTTGCAATACCACCTGAAATATATGGACTAAAAGCGGTGGAGTTTACATTTAAGGTAAATTGTAAAGGAGTTGCAGAAACAACTGTATAAGTATTATTAATTTGAGTCATGCCGACGACTCCAGAAATTGTAATACTTTGACCTGCAACAAAATTGTTGTTTGCAGTTACTACAGCATCAGTTGCTTGACTAATCATTGTAATAGTTGCAGGAAAAGAAATATTTTGAATTTCTAGACTATTATCTTCTTGCGTTCCTTCAGTTCGAATAAGTAAAAATCCTTGCTGATTGCCCCCTACTACTACAGGTTGTAACCCATCGCTTGCACCTGCATTCCAGGGCACATTCCAAGCTTCCCAAGTTTCATAAACAAAACCAACTGTTGCCCATGTAAATTGATTATTTTGTCTTAAAGTTCCATAAGTCGTGTAGGTTTCATAAAAAATAGCCCAAGAAGAATCAGCATAATTATATTGCAATGTTCTTGTAGGGAAAATATAATTGTCTGTTTGCGAAGGATATGAAAAGTAAACCCATTCATTTATATAATCCCTAGCTGCTGTGATGCGCTCGGTGCCATTGTTAAAAAGATTTTCCTCAAAAACTAAATCAGGAATGAGTAAATCTATGCGTTGACTATTGGTCTGGGAAGTTAATAAGAATCCTCTTCCTCCTTTAGTCAGAACTCCTTTATCCATGATTATGGTAGAAAAAGTACTGCCGGAACCAAATTCCGAATTAATGATATAAAATAAGAAAGGATTATAATCATCACCTGAATAAACTAATCTTGCTTGATTATTCGTGCTACCGATAATAAGTACATCTTCATTGCGCCCTATTGTGTTAATTGCTTGACCGGTACCTGATTGCGCCCAGCCACCCCATCCAGTTACATCTCCAAAATAAGCGGCTGCTGTGGCAGTTTCTAATCCAGGAGTTAAAATGGCTGTTGTTGGGGTCGTGGCTAAAGCCACATTCTTTGAAAAACTTGCCGTATAATAGGGAGTTCCATTTTGGCTATAGACAACAGTATCATTGAGATAGATGGGCGTTCCTGTTGAAGTTTGAATGACAGGGCCGAAGAAAAGAAGGCGATCTTTAAATGGAATTATATATCTACATCCAACTAAATAATATTGACCTACTAATTGCTCAGCAATTGAATAGGGCAAATTGCTTAATGGAGGCATAAAATTTACCCAACCTTGCACTCCATTTAGCACCGGATTGGAAACACTGCCATTTGTTGGATCTCCGTCATACCATCTTATACAATCAACTGCTGGGTTTGAACGATTAGTTAAATATTGGGCTATTCCTCCAGTTCCATTTGTTGCGACTATAGCATTTGGAAGTTCTACAACTACATTATTTGCATCAGTTACAGTTATAACATAACCAGTTTGGAAATTAATTCCTGTAGTTGTTAAAACTTCATTGATGAAAATAAAATCGCCAACTACTAATCCATGTGCAACAATATTTAAAGAAACTATTGCTGGAGGGCCTCCAGATGTAACCGTCACAGTAACAATTGGTTTGAATTGCATCCCTAAAGTATGCCCAGTAAATGGAATATCAATACCATTTGTAACCCAAAGTGCGCCTTGATAATTAACCGATTGGAATTGTTGATAATTGAATCCATTCCATGTAACAGGCGTTTCCAGTGTTTTAGGTGTATATCCTGGAAGTGAGGCTGATACAGGAGGGTTTTTATAAAAACTTACATCATAAATAGATGGAGGATTAGTATTTGATAGATTATAGGAATAAGTTGTATCAAATCCTATTAAATTTGGAAATTGGGAAGCGCCATTTATAGTAAAATCTTCAATGCCCATGACTGGCAAATCAGGATAATAGATGAAAGATGCTGTTATGCTATGTCCTGCACCTCCAACAATTGTTATTGATCCAGAAGCATAATTTATCGTTCCTGTGCCACCGGAACTTCCTTGAAGAGTTCCATCAGCATGCAAATCGGTATAGGTTTGTGGGCCCGTGCTATCAATAATGATAACATTGCCTGGCTCAATAGAGGAGTTCACTTGAAGAGCCCAGGAAGTATTAATTAAAATATTTCCTTGTCCATTTGCATCTAAAGTTAAAGTTGCTGTGCCAGTATTATAAACTGTTGAATTACTATTGAAAAATCTTTGAAGTCTTCCCCATAATTCAGTTCCCCTTTTGCGTTTGATACGCCCGCGCCATTGGTAAGCATTTATAAGGACAGGAAAAGAGTCATTATCAACATTGAAAGGCTCAACGTCGGTTCTCAATCCTTTCGTAAATGGGCCAACTATAAGTTTTTCTCCCATATATCCTTAATATTGTAAAATTGCTAAGGAAATATTTATATTAAAAGCAAGAGGTGGATTAGTAGTTATAGTTAAAACTGGATTAACAAATGACCAAGAGATTGAAGATAAAGGGCTACCAGAATTAATTAAAACAACAATATTGTTTGTTGAAACAACATTAGTATTTAAAGTTAGTGTATAGGTTCCTGATCCACCCGATATACTTGCGAAATTATAGGAATTAGTAAATGTTGTTGTTGAAACTGAAGTGACAAAATTTCCAAAAGCTTTAATACAACTTAATAAGTAAATTGCATTTGCATTTTGATAAAATAATTCTGCTACTGAGGATGCGCTTCCTACATTAGTATATAATATTGATGTTGGATCTGTAGGTGCTAATGCTGGAACATTATTAGAATTAAATGTTACTTGTTTATGCTGACCTTGAAGAGTTGTATTAAATCCTATGTGGTCAACATTTATTAGATTGCTTATAGCTGTAAAGTTATTAAGCATTCTTGGTTGATCTGCACTAGGATTATTATTTGCTGCTGGTATTCCAAATGTAAATGTCATTAGAGTGAAACTCCTCCACCATAGTTATTATTGAATCCAGCTCCTTGACCAAATCCTTGTGAATATATGGATTCAGTTCTAGAAGCTGTAAATGTTCGTTGTGATCTTTTCCAAACTAATGATTCTTGTTCTTTAAAGAATTTTTCATTTAAATCTAGTTGTTCAATATCGCCTGTATCAGCCATAATCTTTCTGGCTGCTCCCCTCGCAATGTATTCAGCCATATATGCAAATGGAATTGCTTGATTGGTGTTAAAAAAAGCTGCGGGCGAAAGATAACCATCTACCTCAACTAAATATTGAATGTCTGGAGGACTGCGAAGAGTGATTGTATTATTATAATATAAGAAGCCACGAGGCAAGCCAGATTGATAAAAAAAGCATTGAGCATTGATATTATTTCCTATAGGTATAGGGACATTAAATTTAACATAAGCTTGACCAGTTAAATAATTTATTATATTATTTGTAGCGCTATAGCCTCCAGATAATATTTGATTACCAAAGGGCGCCCCACCAGGCTGCATTAGAAGCCCGCAGTTAACATTTGTATCTAAGAAGACTCCTGAATCGGCCACGACAACGTTTGCGCCTGTAGCGTCCAAAGAAGTTAAATAAACGGCAGACTCAATACTTGTAGAAGGAATCTTAGCCAAAAGAGAAGGAAATGTGGCACTATCCGTTAATGGAGGATCTTGCACAGGATTACTTCCCGCAGCAATGATCCCCGCAATGTCTATATGTCCTCTTAAAATCCCATCAAACGGAGGATTAGGAGGAACATTGCTAGGCACAATAGGAAAGGAGAGAACATAAGGGCCAGCCGTTCCATTCCCGACACCAACAACCCCCAAATTCTGCACGATATTTGGCCAAATATTGTAGAATTGACTCTTTTGAGTCTGGAATGGGACTTGAATACCATTAATATAAACAGGCGGGATTAATCCTTGATAAACAGGAAAACTACCAATAGATTGACCGCCAGGCTCTAATTGTACATTATACAATGGCATATTATATTTATCTACACCAGGCTGAGTTTGGAATGCATATTTGGTTTTTAAATCAAATAATTGCATCCTAGCATCAACATCCATGATCCAGAAGCGATTCAAATAATCTATAATTAGAGCATCTGTAATAACTGAGTTATTAGCGCTTTTAATTATCCTTCGAACATAGGTTATGATATCTTGTAAAAAATTTATTTTAAACTACTACTTTTCGTAATTTTGATTGATGGCATCCACGACATAGCCATATATAGAAAATTCATCAAGCTGCTATTCCCATAAATATTGATTTGCCTGTTGAGCAGGGTTCTGCTGTAAGTCTAGAAATTGTCTTATCTGCTACCATCTGGCCGTACATAGTGGTTCTTCCATCTGAAGCTACTTGTCTGCTTTCATCCATGTAAAGCCTGTGATAAGTACAGCGTTTGATTTGCTCAGCTAAATATCTAGGGCCATTTACAGGTTTATTAGTGGGTACTTCCCAGTATTCAGCTCCAACGCCACCAAATGGATGAGTCCAAAGCTCTATTGTTTCGCCTATAACTTCTTTATTCTCAGCTATGAAGCGTACATATTGTTTTTGGTAGTTCCATTCGTCCCTGAATTTTTCATTGAATTTTTGGTTATCAGCAATGAATTTTTTTGGTTTTAAAAAAATTTCATTTTCTAATTGCTTTGAGCTAAGCTTAGTCTGAGGTTCAACCTCTTCTTTTTTAGCTTCATTCATTCGATCAAGTGTTAATGATTTAACTTGATTATCGAATTCGTCGAATTGTCTTTCTAATTTCTCAGTTTCTGAATCTTGTTTTTTTGGTCTTGCCATTTTCCTCTTTAAAAGTTTGGTGAGATGTTAATAAAACTGCCTGGAATAAATGTTCCGTTATTAGATCTTCCTTTATTCAAAACTCCATAATTTATATCGCCAATAGGAACTATTTGAGGTTTAGTTTTATTTGGGCTTGAAGAAAGTAAAGGATCAGAATTATTTGAATTAAGATTTATAATAACTTGATTAGAGGATGGAATGGATATGACTATGGCTTGTTGTTCATTAAGCTGATATGCACCCCAAAGAGGTGGTATCAAAAGTCTTATGATTTGTCCTATTACGAAATTTAGATTAACAGACGTAGTTATAGTTGTTGTTAATCCGCGCGTAATAGAAGAAATGAAGAATTGGTTTGGTAAATAATTTTGCGGTTCAATAGGCAAATTACTGTATGGAGGCGTTGGATATGTAATTACAGTATTTGTCATAATTTATTTAAGGGGTGGACTAAGCCACCCCTAATTGCTCATTTTTAAGAGTTAATATCAGATAAAATCGCACGGTAGTCGATTACATCTGTACTTGTGCCTGAAATACCAGTACCAATAATGAAACCTTGGAAGGTTGCATTATAATATGCACCCTGGATTGCAGGGCCGTTGATGGTAGAAGCTCCAACAGTTGTGCTTGATACATAACCATTGAATACACTAGGCGATGGATAAAGCATCCCGCCATTGTATAAATATCCACCTGTATTAACATCTCCGACAGCCAAAACTTGCGGAAATGTCTGTCCTGGGTAGTTTGCAAATGCTTGATTAGTTGCAAATGCGGTATATCCAGTAGAGTTAATATTACATACAAAAGTCGTACTATTAGTCACTGAAGTCACATAACCATAAATTGGAGATCCAGGGATTACCAAGTTTGGAAGTGAATTTAGTTGTGTAGTACCGTATGCTTGAGGAATTCTAAAAGCAATCTCCTGACCTTGCACAAAATTGTGAGGGGCAGTTGTTACGACAGTAGTTGTTGTTCCGGTCGTGATTGCAGATATAAAGCTAACACCAGGTGCATATAAAACGGGATATAGGATTTGTTTGAAAGATCCTACGTTTCCTGTAGAAGTTGCAGTGTTGAAAGCTGTATAGTTAGATTGGTTTGTATTCCATGGTATTGTGAAGGTTGTAGCACCTGTCACAGTTATCATGAATGGAATTCCAGCAATTTGCTGCATACCTGTTGTGGCTGATTGAGATAAATTTTGGAAAATTACCCAATTACCAGTAGTCAAATTGTGTGCAGTACTAGTTGTAACCACTGCCGGATTTGCTTTGCTTATGGAAAATGCATTTGAAGTATTATTAAATACAGGACCATATTGAAGTGCTAAAGCTGCTTGAATTGTTGTAAAACCCGTTCCAGAAACTACAGTAGGAATAGATGAACTAGTCCCACCAGTTGGAGCAATCCAACCTGTATAGTCTCCTGCTGTTGTTGTTTGTGTATAACCAGCTGCTGTTTGACCCATATCAGTATACCACCAAGCTTTTGTAATGCAAAAAGTAGTGGTTGTATTACCATTTTGTGCTACTGCTCTACCTCGATTAAAAATCTCAATAAAATTTGGTGTAAATGGTAGTATTACTAAGGTTTGGCCACCATTAGAGGTGACTGATCCTGTTGCTATTCTAGAATATTCAGCCATAATATTACGGGCCTCCTATTGAGCTTAATCTTGTGCAAAGCAAATTTCGGATAGCTGTATCTTGGGTAAGCGCCTGAGCTTGTGCGAACTTAACTGCTAAAGTAGCATTTTGCGCTAACATGCCAGAATAGTATGGATCTCGATAAATTAGATTCATCGAGTACCCATCCTGATTTATATGGGTTATTGCTTGTTTTCCCAAAATTGTATTATAGTAAACGTCATTTCCATTAGCTGATGCAGATCTTGCGACTGGTGCTTCAGATGATGTTAAAATCCGAATGTTGAATACAGAACCAAACTCACTTGGTAGACAAGATGTGTTAGTTGGATAATTCCATTGCGATAAAAATCCTGCACCTGTTAGTCCGTCAAAGTCTGTTTGTAATTCAGTAGAGGATAGCATAAAGTAACTAGAACGTACTGGACCAGTTCCGAACCTGTCCATTCCTTCTATGCCTGACATGAACTTATAAGCATTATTTGTATCTAATGTAGTTGCAACTAAACTGAAGTCTGTAACTCCTAAATTAGATGGATTGTCTCCATTAGAACCCCCTCCAGCCATTATTTGGCTTGCCGCAGATACGATATAGTCACGTAGAATTAGATCCTCGGCTTGTCTCATTGCAACCGCAAGTCGCTCTGAAACCCATGCTAAGACGCCTTCTTGGTCTTGTAGTATGACTTGTTCATTGATGATACAACCAGTTCCAAAGAATGCCATTTGGGCATCTATGATATCTCTTTGCGGAATTTGTGCTGGAGGATCAATTCCAGAATTCCCAAGTTGTACAGTAGGTGGTTGCAAAGCTCGTGGTCGCATAAACCGACATGTTGTACCACCATTAGCTGGCATGCTGACTTTGTCGCAAACCAGTATATAGTTCATGGTAGGTGTTGGAACGTACAACATTGCAGGCGCAAGCGACTGTAATATGAGCGGACCAAGGTTACCAGTAGTAGTAATAGACATTTTTTCAATCCTTTGATTGAAAATTTGTAATAGTGATATTAGATCGGGATACGAGCCTGTTACGTCTTTTTTCTAGATATCGGTATATGAGGTAGCGTTATTTATCCCCTACGCAGATTGCCAATTAACGTTTTAGCGAACGTGAAAATGGTGCACTTCTCAATTTATCGCGCCTAATTCAGTGCACGGCGCTTTAACGCACATTGCATGCGTGGCTATTTATAGTCCACCGTCACGACTTATTTCTTGTGATGCATCTTTTTAAGGGTCTCAGCTAAGTTTGCCCTTTTTCTAATTGTTGGATTTTTGGAATGTTCTGCTTTTTTAAGCTTTTTTTCAGGAATTTTCTCCCCTTCTTTAACTCCCAGATTTTTATGAAGCGCACCCTTTTTCATGTGCATCTTCTGAATCCATTTTTTAGCCATTATTTTTTCTTATGTTTTTTTACAGGGCCACGCTCATGCATTTCCATGCCCATATGTTCATCATATTTAGCTTTTTTTTTGCTTTCTGTATGATTTTTTTTCTTATGTGCCATTAATCCTCAATTGAGTGTTTGTTTATAAATTTATTTTAATACAATTTAATTTTTTAACCAAGTCTCATTTTCGATTGTAATTCTCTCATTTTATTAAAAGCTTGTTTTTGACCCTCAGGACTAAAGTCACCAGCCATATTATAGGGTGCATTTGCTACGTTAGAAGGTTGGTAGTACATCTGTTTTTTGTTATTATCTATTTTGTCTTTGATAGAAGATTCTTCAGATTTGTCTATTTTCAAAGCTTTGATATTGTTATATACTAACTGCTGCCTTTCAAATGAATCTGGCATTTTCAGAATGATTTCAGCTAATTGCGGTGCTTTATCCGCAAATTTCTGAGCATTATTTTGCATAACATCATAAAAATCGGGATGAGATTCTAGCCACGATTCACGTTTAGTTTGATCGACTAATCGTCTAGCTTTTTCTTCTGCTTTTTGATCTATTTTTTCTTCGAGCTTTTTTTCGAATGTGGAAAGCTTTTTATTTAGCTTTTTGTGATCGACATAAGGTTCAGATTCATCATCTTGATCTTCATCTTTATGCGTTTGTCGTTTAACTTCTTCAAGTTCTTTTTCGAGTCTAGAGCGGTATTCTTGCTCTTTCTCCATTTCTCTTTTGAATTTCGCCTCTAATGCTCTGAAATTATATTCTTTGTCATTAGGTTTTTCAGTATTTGTTTGCGCTTCTACTGTCATTTATCTCCTTAACGCGGTTAGTTACGCGAATTTTATTTACTTAATTATTTATTATAATATATTATTAAACAAGTATAAATAAATTAAAAATATGAAACAAAAATATTTTCTTAATAAAGATGCTGAACAATCAGCAAAAAAAGTCGCGAAACTAAATCTTTTTGAAACACATGATCGGCTTGAGCATTTCAAGAAAGATCAACATAATATTATCTTTGAAGGAGCAGAAGAATGCCTAAAGAAGAATCCTGATTCTTTAGCACTTCAAGAGAAATGTCCTTATATCTACTTATTTGCTCATCCAAGGCTTGATGATGATGGCATTAGAACGAGATTACTGTGGCAACCTAGGCTTACAAAACCTAAAGCTCAATCCAACAGCTTCTTATTCAGAGCGATTTCTAATACGGATGTTTTAGAAGTATGTTGGCTAATTCCACCTCCTGAACTTTGGCCACAATACCAGCGTGGTCAAATAGCAGAAGATCCCACAGTTCTGTGGAGTATAAATATGTTTCTGAATAACAAGGCTGAGTTGGAAGCCCCAGCACATGATGATTGGCCAGATAAAAAAATAGCTAGAATTTGGGAAGATTACATTAAAAGTACTAGGAAGAAAACTTAGAATACCATAAGATTTTTATGCATTTAAAAATAAGGAGAATGCATACATGTCAAAGGTACTTTACGAGTTAGTTGGATTTGAAGATATTGATTTTGCTGAGAATAATTTTACTAGAGGTGATTCTTTACCTCCACTAGTGAAAATTTACTCTACAGTAGGAAAGAAGGGCGATCCTTGTAATAGACAAACAATTTTGCTGAATACGCCTTTTGTCCGTTCCGTGGGTGATTTTAGCTTTGTTCTTTTCGGATATAGTCAAAAGACGAATTGCATTTTGATGTATTTTTCAAGAGAGAATATACATGTTAAATCAAAGAAATTTGGTAAGAAACACGGTTGTTCAATTTATCTAGTGAATACTCTTATTAAATATTGGAAGTTGGATTTTGATAAAATTAAGGGATATTATACTCCTGAACTTATCAAAGCTGAAAAAGATGAAGCCTATTACAAGATAGACTTAAATGATCCTAAGCTATAGCTTTAGGAGGAGTTGTTAACTTCTTCTTAGACATCTTTACCATGCCAACCGTTGGAGATCTAATAGTTCCAAGTTTGGCATGGACTCCAGTTCCATAATAATCCCCTAAACCTTTTGAAGATTTTGGCGTATGTGCTTGGCCTTTATAGGGCTTTTTAGTTGGACTTAATTTCATCTATTACTACTGTTTTTTTTGGAAAATCTATCTTATTATCTTTGGTTTCCCAAAGTCTATAATTTAGATCTGCGCTATAGATTTTTTTATCTTTTTGATTGTACCATTCGTCGGCCGCTCTAACATAAAGCGGTGGATCATTATTACTGATCCATCTCACAAAAGATATTCTTGATCTAGGTTTCGTCTAGGAACTTCATCTGTTTTCATGGTTTCAACTCTACCGAATGGCATTGTATCGACGCGTTGTTTAGGATTGCCTTTATGGCCTACGGGGTTATTGAATCCCACTCCATAGTGCGAACCTGCATTAGTAAAACATGAAGTACGTTCGTCGTACTCAGGACATCTAAAATCCCAAGGAGATTTTTTATCTTGAAGTGGAACTTTTGATTTAATTGGATCTTTGAACATTTTGTACCTTATAATGGACGTGTTTGTCCGGCTCAGACTCCAAGTCTAACACGTAAAAAACTTTTCGATCTATTGGCCTTCGAAAATTAAAACAAAAATTAATTTCTAAATCCAGTCTTTAAAGGATGCGCGCGTGTCTTACTTTCACCCATCATTTGAGTTGATTTGATAGCTTCTGTAGTATCTTCGTATTTCATTAAGGAACCAGCACCATTAGCGCTTTCTTCAACTTTTGTGTGAACGCCTTTAGGAAATGTCGGTGATCCTGAACCTGCAAAAAACTTATGGTCATTTATATGTCGTGGCATTTTTAGCCTCCTATTTCTAATATAATACTATATTATCTATTATTTGAATAATTTTCAAATTCATTAATATAATTTATACTATTTTCTGAAAAACCGGAAATTCTATGCCATTGACCATTATTATTTATGCCATTTTGATAACAGCAAACATTTAATATATAACAGTTTGGGATATCTTGCATTTTAGGAACTTGATCATGCGTTTGCTCATCTGTAATGACAATCAAACGATCAATTTTTGTTTCTTTTTTTCTATCACGCTCAAAAACATTCAATGCATTTCCTAAATATGTGCCTTGATTAGACTGAGAAGTCCAAATTGCATCTCTTAACGCCATTCCTTTTCTAGGGGGGACGAATGTAATTGTTTGAGAAAATGAGAATATTTCCATTCTTTCGCATCTCTCCGCAAGAATCATTGCTAATCCAGATGCTGCATCAATACATGACATTTTAGATTTGCTAGAAATATTCGAAGTCATTGATCCTGAAACATCAACAAACACGACTGTTAAACCAGGAATTTTGTCTTTTTCTTGGCAAGTTTGATTCATCAAAGCATTATCGATCAATCTTTCCCAGCGAGGACATTCTTTTGCTGCTGCAATGTATTGGAAAGGTAAAATTGATCTATTTTGTCTTAAAAGTTCTTTAGTTACAAGTTCTTCAGAAACGCCTGATTCAAACATATTCCTAAGATTGCGAATAATCGCAAGCTTTCCCATCTTGCCTTTTTCTAAAAGTTCTTGAAAGCTTTCTTTCTTATCTTGCCCACTAGAGAGCTTAGTTTCCCATGTTTCGGGCGT
>Ga0116229_10001119_pt1 | contig 40703 bp, 36 predicted proteins | sample S1TSphgellanicum_3_FD_87313 | JGI IMG/M metagenome (GOLD analysis project Ga0116229, IMG submission 87313) | Host-associated microbial communities from peat moss isolated from Minnesota, USA - S1T2_Fc - Sphagnum magellanicum MG | ecosystem: Host-associated > Plants > Peat moss > Unclassified...
TCTTGTGACAAGAACCTTGGAGAGTTCTTGATGTTGTGTTTTGTGTTGTGAGCATTATGTTGTAGTTTCCTTTCAATAAAGATTTATGTTTGCACTTGAGTAGATCTCCTATTTGTTAACAGCAGGAGCATTAGAGATGGCCCAAGAAGGAATCAAAGTCTCAACTTCAATAGTCAATAAAGGAGCATATGCAGGATTTTGACCAAGATCCATTAAAAGTATAACAATTTGTTCCATCACCATAAAAGAATGACGGTATGTTGCCTTCAAGACCAAGTTCTACAACAAACATGAATGTATTTAGAGAAGTATGGAGTGCACACAGGAGTATAGTTCATCGAGTATGAGTTCTAGGGGTCAAACTTCTGAGTTTCATACACTAGGGTCTATGCAAGGGATGGAAGCAGAATTGGATGAACACAAAAAAATTGCTACTATGTTACAACATGTAGTAGAATACAACGTACATATGACAAATATTTTGCTTAGACTATCTAATTTGGAAATCAAGAACAAACAGATTATAGAAGAGAAGGATAAATTTGTTCAAAATCTATAAGGAGCTTTGGAAAAGGAACATAAGTTCAAAGCAGGGTTGTAGGATAAGAACAATGAGAATAGTTAAGTATTAGTAGAACTCTAGGAAGCCAGACAAAAAGTCAATAACATGGAAAACCAAAACCAGAATTTAAAAAACATCAGAATAAAAAAGGATTCCTTGCAAGCAACTTTAATGGAGACAAATACTAATTACTAGGGTTTAAAAGCAAAGAAGGATATTCTAAGTATAGAGCATAGCAAACTTCAGAGAGACTACAAGAACATGGAGGAAAATCACTTGAAGCAGTAGAAGGAGGTGGAGGAGCTCAAAGTGGACAATGCCAATACATATTAAGCTAAGAATGAGATACAAAGGCAAGCTAACCAGAGGCATGCACAGATGGACAAAAATTTGCAGAAGTAGATGGCCTTTAATGAAAAATTTAACAAACTTTTAAAGGAGACTCCAAAAAAAAAACCCTTTAATTATAATATATCTTTGGAGAAAATAATCAATTTAGGAAGTAGAATATTTTGCTTCAAGTCAAGGCACTATCAATGGAGGAAAAAGATCCAAACTTATGGTGGGATGTAGTTCAGGACATGATTTAGAATGATATTAGGAAGGTCTACAAAAAGTTGAAAAGAAATGAAAGGTTGTACAGACATAAGATTTCTTAAATGGAAAAAGTTATGCCATTATCACTAGAAGAAAAATTGTCTTTTGCAACTTGTCTTATGCAACTAAAAAATGTCGCATGCAACTATTTTGGAGTTGCATGCAACATGTGCAATTGCAAAATAGTTGCATGCAACATTTTTTAGTTGCATAAGACAAGTTGCAAAAGACAATTTTTCTACTAATGTATTTGAGTATGAAACTTTATTTTTGTTTCCAAAACTAGAGACTTCGTATGAGGAAAAAGATAGAAGGGATACAAATGGGGCAAGACCATTAGGTACAAAAGTAGTAGAACAACTATGAGACCTTAGAGGAGGAAAGGATAACCTTGAGAGGGAGGTTATTGAACAGACTTCAAAACAAGTAAAATTTGTTTTGTAGGAGGTCAGTTCTTAAGAGTATGCATCTACGTCCACTTAAATAAGGGAACATATACAACTTAAAGAACATATAATTCAAGAGGATCAACAAGATTTGATTTAATTTGTTTCAAAGCTGCAATGATAGGATCATACTCAAATTACATTAAATCTACAGTTATAGCAACAACTACAAGTGACAACAGAGTTACAGTCACAAGAACAAAGAGTAAATTATCAATAAACACCTATACAATTATCAACATAGGCACTAGAAGATCAACAACATATTCTATATGTCGCAACCCTAGCCTTGGGCTCATGACCAAGGTAAGGGTTTGTAAAGTTGCGGGTCAAGACTAGGCCCGAGAGTCACATATCATGCTCTCGCAAAAAAGTGTCAGGGAATGAACCCTCACATTCCCTAGTGGACTCCCAAATTTTCAGAGGGCCATTGTAAGGGTCAAAACTCATTGGATTAAAAAGGTCCTTATATCATTAAAAATCTCTTGGAACTTAGATGTCTTAAATGGGCACGCATCATCCATTTGGAAACCTGAAACACAAGCTATGGTTAAAAAAAGGGTCGGGAATCAAATTGGCAATTTGACTTTAAACCACTAAATGTCAAGAATTGCCCCAATTTCCTTGCGTACAGGTGATGTGTGACACACCATCGAAAGCTTTCGATGAGGGCTACAACTTTGCTTTAGACTTCATATCGATCGGAGGTCTTCACACAAAGTTATGGGCCCCAGAAGTCGTGAAAATCCCAAGTTTGGGAATTCCAAGACTCCCACTTGGGAGTCCCAGGATAAAATGCCATTTGGATGTGGGCCTTGTGGAAAGGCATAGAGTATACTATAAGGGGGAAGGTGGTGGCTTCCCCCAAGTCTGGGTCGTGGTGAATCTTGTGAGTCCGAGTTTACCCATGGCTCGTTTTAGCACCAAAAGTGCTCCACCTATGCACTAACCAACTTGTTGTTGGTTTTGTGTAGGTTTGTGTGAGTGATATATTGAAGTGCTTGCCAATCTTCCTAATCCCATCCCGGAGCTCTAGCACGCCCTTCTACCCCTAAAATGTTACGAACTAGGGAGCATGCCCCAACTTCCTACTCTTCCGCTATTTTCATCTTCAACTCACATTTGAATATCTTGAGGAGGTTAGGAGTGCGTCACGTGGTATCAGAGCCTTGGTAGAGCTCGATTCACTTCTTGGAAAGTTTCAATGGCACCGAAGAGGAATCGTAAGCCAGTACAAGAGACCATGGTGGAAGAACCCACCCAAGACCTAGAAGTTCCATCCGAGGTTATTAGGGAGGAGGAACAAGAGGATTTTGAAAATCAAGAAGACTAAGAGAACCATGATATCATGAAAATGAAGAGTAGCAACCAACCACAGTCCTTTTCATTCCAGAACAATTAGAGGTTATACCCAAAATGATAGGCTCAATTTCATTAAGTTGGTTACAGCCCTCAAAGGAGGATCATTGAAAGGTGTGGGATTTAAGCCCGCTAAGCCTAGGAATTTTGATGGGGTCTGAGATCGGAAGGTTGTGGATGTTTGGCTTGTTGAAATGGAAGACTACCTTCATGCCGCCAAAGTTCGACGACACTCGGCCGTGGAACTTGCCTAGTTTTATTTAAAGGGCTACACTTCCACATGGTGGAGGATAGTGAGGCAAAAGGAAGGGAAAACCCATGGCTACACATGGGAATTTTTCAAGGAACGCATTGAGTTAGAATTAATTCCAAATTTTTTTTACTACATCTCAAAGATGTAAACTCCATGACCTTTTGAATACAATAAATGAAACTTGCACCAATATGTGAGGGCGTATTCTGAACTCATGTTGGAAATCCGGCATATGCATGAGTTAGACCATGTGTGCCATTTTGTGATGGGGCTTTCGACTTGGGCCAAGGGCAAGCTTGAGGAAAATTGGCCTGCCTCATTATCTAAAGCCATCATGAAAATGAAAGGTTTTTCGAATGTGGGAAAGGGTGAAAAGTCCGGGTTCAAAAAAGAAAAAAAATTCCTTCATAAGAAGGCATGCCAAGAAGGTGAATGGAACCGAGGGCAAGACACCTTAAGAAGGGAAAAACCCAAACAATTTCAAGGCTCGAGTTTCAAACCCAAAGGAAGTTTCGTAAAAAAGGGAGCTCCTTTAAAAGTGAACCAACCCAAAGGGGATGCTGGTGGGAAGCCCAAAGGAGCGTGTTTCAATTGCAATGAAATGGGGTATTACTCCAAAGATTGCCCCAAACCCAAACCAGGGAATGGGGGTTCTAAAATAATTGCCTTTACTGCCAACTTAGCCCAAGGTGAATGTAATCACCTCATTTTCTTGAAAGGGAAGGTTTCTAAGCGAGACGTGTTATGTCTTTTGGACACAAGGGCTTTCCACAACTTCATAACCTAAAAGAGTGTTGAAAAAATGGAACTCCAATTAGAAGAGCTCAAGGCACCCAATGAGGTGCATTTTACGGATGGGGTTCCCCATCCGCAAAATGCACCTCACCCCCCTCCCACCACATTGTAAGCAAAAGATGTGCCTCTTCAAGTAGGGAATTAGAGAGGAAAGGTGGATTTGTTGGTCTCCACCTTAGGGGGGATGGATTGCATTTTGGGAATGGAATTCATCACCCATAATAATGTGCTCATAGAAGGGCACAATAGGCTAATTAGAATCCCATTTAAAAATGGGGTTGTTCGGGTGAAGGCACATGAAGTGCCTAGGGTGGTGGATCTACCATCCACTTGATGTTAAGAAAGCCTTTGGAAAAGGAATGCATTTTTGGGGGTAGAAGGGTGTGTTGGAGCTCCAGGATGGGACTAGGAAGATGGACAAGCAATTCACTTATTCACCCGGACTTGCACAAACTAAGTAACAAGTTGGTTAAAGCATGTTGGAGCACTTTTGGTGCTAGGATGAACCACAGGCAAATTTGGACTCACAAGACTCACCACGGCCCGGACTTGGGGGAAGCCACCACCTTCCCCCTTATACTATACTATGTGCCTCTCCATAAAGCCCACATCCAAATGGCATTTTGTCTCGAGACTCCCAAGTGGGAATCCTAAAATTCCCAAAGTTGGGACTCACGCAACTTTGGGGCCCATAACTTTGTGTGCATACCTCCAATGGAGATGAGGTCCAAAGCAAAGTTATAGCCCTTGTCGAGAGCTCTCCAATGGCATGTTGCATGTCACCTACGTGCAAGGAAATCAAGGTGATTTTTAGTGATCAGGAGTCAAATTGGCAATTGGACTCCTGGCCTTTCTTTTGGCCATAACTTGTGTTCTAAATGTTGAAATGGGTCATGCGAGCCCATTTTATCAATATATTTCTAATGATATAAATAATTATTCAATCCAATGGGTTTTGACCCCTGCAATTACTTTCTGAAGTTTTGAAAATCCATTAAGACTCGAACTCCCAAAATGGCAATTCACTTGGGAGTGTGAAGGTTCATTTTCTCACATTCTTTGCATTCCCGGGAGCATGAGATGCAACCCTCGAACTTCCCTCTTGGCCCACAGCCTTGCAAGCCTTTACCTTAGTCTCGAATTCAAGGTTAAGGTTACAACATGGGAGGTTACGGTATGTTGTGTGTGATGCGTGTGTTGGACGAGTTTTGTCGCAACCCTAGTTTTGGACTCGCGACCAAGGCAAAAGGGTTATAAGGTTATGGGCCAAGAAGAAGCCCAAAAGTCAAGGCAAGAGCAAGCCCGCGAGTCACATCACATACTCTCGAAAGTGTAAAAAAATGTGAAGGAGTATGAGGGAGTGAACCCTCACACTCCCAAGGCAACTCCCATTTTGGGAGATGGACTCCTGTGCACTCCCAAAACTTCATAGAGCAATTTCAGGGTCCAAATCTCAATGGCTTGTGTTGTAATTTATATCATTGAAAAGCTTTTAGAACGTAGATGTCTCAAATGGGCTCTCATTGCTCATTTGGACATCTGAAACATAAGTTATAGCCAAAAGAAGGGTCAGGAATCAAACTGCCAGTTTGACTCCCAACCAGAAAAAGTCAAGAATCGACCCAATTTACTTGGCTGTAGAGGGCATATGACATACCATTGAAAATCTCTCAATGAGAACTACAACTTTGCTTCAAACCGCATCTCCATCCAAGGTCTGCTTGTAAAGTTATGGGGCTCCAAAGTTGCAAGAGTCCCAAATGGCGTGATTTTGGGACACACACTTGGGAGTCCCGGGAGAGAAAAGCCATTTGGATGTAGGCTCCGTGGCCAACCACAGAGTATAGTATAAGGGGGAAGGTGGTGGTTTCCCCCAAGTCTGGGCCGTGGTGAGTCTAGTGTGTCCCTGTTGCTCGTGGCTTGTCCTAGCACCAAAGGTGCTCGAACTATGCACTAACCACTTTGTGTGGGTTGTGTGCAGGCCCATGTGAATGAGTGAAGCTTGTCAACTCTTCTTAGTCCCATCCCAGAGCTCCAACACGCCCCTCTACCCCTCAAAATGTTGTGAGCTAGGGAGCGTGGCCGAACTCTTCCTTCTTCCGTTGTCTTCTACTTGGACTCACATTTGAGTCCTTCGAGGAGTTGAAAGTGCATCACAACCTCCTCAAAATATTCAAATGTGGGTCTAAGATGAAAATAATGAAAGAGTAGGAAGTTGGGGCACGCTCCCTAGTTCATAACATTTCAGGGGTGTAGGGGCGTGCTGAAGCTCCGAGATGAGACTAAGAAGATTGATAAGCACTTCAATCACTCACAAAAATCTACACAAAACCAAACAACAAGTTGGTTAGTGCATAGTTGGAACACTTTTGTTAATAGGACGAGCCATAAGCAAATTCGGATTCACAAGACTCACCACGGCCTAAACTTGGGAGAAGCCACCACCTTCCCCCTTATAGTATACTCTATGCTTCTCCACGAGGCCCACATCCAAATGGCATTTTGTCCGGGGACTCCCAAGTGGGAGTCCCGAAATTCCCAAACTTGGGACTTTCGCAATTTTGGGCCCCATAACTTTGTGTGAAGACCTTCGATCGAGATGAGGTCTAAATCAAAGTTATAGCCCTCATTGAAAGCTTTTGAATAGTATGTCGCACATCACCTGCACACAAGGAAATCGAGGTGATTCTTGACTTTTAGTGGTCGAGAGTCAAATTGTCAATTTGATTCTTAGCCCTTCTTTTGGCCATAGCTTGTGCTTTACGTGTCCAAATGGGTAATGCGAGCCCATTTTAGACATCTAAATTCCAAGATATTTCCAATGATATATAGAACGTCTCAATCCAATGAGTTTTCACCTCTGCAATTGCCCTCTGAAAATTCAAGAGTCCATTGGGACTCTAACTCCCAAAATGAGAGTTCACTTAGAAGTGTGAGGGTTCATTCCTTCACACTTTTTTGCACTCCTGGGAACATGAAATGTGACTCTCGGGCTTAGTCTTGGCCCACACCTTTGCAAACTCTTGCCTTGGTCGCGAGCCTAAGGCTAGGGTTATGACAAGCATCTTGGGTGAATGAGTCAGATATATGGAACATGCCCAAGAAGCCATAGAAGAATTCCACGATAGACCGATAAAGAAGCAAAAAAAACATAGGACGTGATGAGGACATCACCTTTCTTTTAGTGGGGTAGGGAATTACAAAAATGTACCACATCAAATTGTTAGTGAAATTAAGGCAAAAGACTTTCAAGAGATTGCATCTTGAACATAATAAGTATTACTAAAAAAGTTGTCAAGTGGCATGGACAAATGGAACTTTCTTATGTAAGCCCAAATCAAAATCTGACTCCCACATTGGGGTTAAAAGAAACCTTGGCCCCGAAAGAGAGGGCAAGCAAGGTGAGTTTGCAGGGACGCGCATGTGCTTAAAGTGCATTCCAAAAGGTTGGTTGGTAATGGTAGCCAACGCAGGAAGTCATGACCCCATTTGCATACTATAATCGCGTAGCTTAGGACTTAGGTTTTTGCAAAACCTAAACGTTATTTTGTATACCTTGATAGGCATACCTTTAGTTAGGTTTGATTATTGTGATCAAGGCGTAAGGTTGGGAAAGGAATCATGTCAAGTAACTTAGGTCAAGATTAGACTTGGCTTGAGTTCCTCATGAGGGGAAGGATAGAATAATGTCCTCCCAAATGAAAGTTTTGTCAATTAAGCTAGTTTAGGTCTTTGACGAAACAAAGGTTAAGGGTTTTTATGAGACCCCTTTGGACTTGCCAAAAAAATGTTGGAAACTTGGGGACACCTAAGTTAACTTGAGGCAAGGTCATGCTACAAAAGCTGGCAATCAATGGCCAAGGATCCAAATGAAAACATTTGCATTGAAAAAGTAATTTCTAAGTGTTAATGAGGACATTGACCTCTTCTTCTAATGGGGGAGAGTGTCACAACCCTGGCCTTGGGCTCGCAACCAAGGCAAGGGTTTGCAAAGGTGCGGGCCAAGAATGGGCCCAAGAGTCACATATCATGCTCCCAGAAGTGCAAAAGAATGTGAAGGAATGAACCCTCACATTCCCAAGTGAACTCCCATTTTGGGAGTTGTAGACCTAATGGACTGCTGAATTTTCAAAGGGCCATTTTAGGAATCAAAAATCATTAGATTGAAGAGGTCCTTATATCATTGAAAATATCTTGGAACTTAAATGTTTGAAATGGGCTCACATCACCCATTTGGAAACCTGAAACATAAGCTATGGCTAAAAGAAGGGTCGGGAGTCAAATTGGCAATTTGACTCCCGAGCACTAAAAGTCAAGAATCACCCCAATTTCCTTATGTACAGGTGATATGCAACATATTGTTCAAAAGCTCTCAACAAAGGCTACAACTTTGCTTCAAACCTCATCTTGATCAGAGGTCTTCACATAAAGTTTGGGCCCCCAAAGTGGAAGTCGCAAGTTCGGGAATTTCAAGACTCCCACTTGGGAGTCCCAGGACAAAATGCCATTTGGATGTGGGCCCTGTGGAAAAGCACAGAATATACTATAAGGGGGAAGGTGGTGGCTTCCCTCAAGTCTAGGCCATGGTGAGTCTTATGAGTCCGAGTTTGTTCATGGCTCGTCCTAGCACCAAAAGTGCTCTATCTATGCACTAACCAACTTGTTGTTTGGTTTTGTGCAAGTCCGTGTGAGTGATTGAAGTGCTTATAAATCTTCCTAGTCCCATCCCAAAGCTCCAACATGCCCTTCTACCCCCGAAGTGTTGCAAACCAGGGAGCATGCCCCAATTTCCTACTCTTCCGCTATTTTCATCTTAGACTTACATTTGAGTCTCTTGGGGGGGGCTTAGAGTGCATCACTATATACAACAAAAAATTAGACAATGTTTTAATCTAAAGCATAGATAAAGCAGATTGTAAAACCAATATAGTAGATTGTTGTATAGACATATCAAATTTTTGAATCACAAGATCAAAAACAACAAAACATTTGGCTTTCTTAACATTTTTTTAATCCAAAACTCCAAGATGTAATTTAATGTACGAATGGGGTAATGTTAAGGGAGTAGTTGCTTGCGATAATGATTAGTTTGTATATTTTTATTTACTTAGTTATTGTTTTAAGAATTACTAGCTAGATTACATAGTTTTTATCACCATTTGAATTTGAATAGAACATACGATTTTTTTGGTGGAGGATATATCCTAAAAGAAGAAGATATGAAACCCCATTGTATCATTACAGAACATGGAGCTTTAATGGAATATGAAATAAATATATTTTTATTTTTGGGAAAGCTTTATTTCCATAGTTAAAGTTTGTTGCTTTGGTGTTTTTATCATACTTTCATTATTGGATTTAAATTCTAAAATTAATTTTAAGTAGATCTGAATGAGTAGACTTTGGTAGTATTTTTATTACATTTCAATTTAGATTTTTTACCAAAATATAGGATTAGAGATTTTTTATTTACCAACATCTAATGAGTGTGATTTGCAAGGCATTGTGGGTGCACAATAGGGTATAGAAGAGGTTTCAAATGTCATTGACGTTGTGGACAATGTGAATATGCCACCAATAGCCACAATACAAAACAACCAACTAAAGAAGGCAAGATTGATCATGCTCACATATTATACAATAATATGCATGAATTAAAAGTGAATTCATTCTTTAACTTTTTTTTTTAAAAAATTGCAAATAGGAAGCAAGACCAAGTCCAGAAATAAAAACAAGGCCATCAAATGTTGCATGAAGGCCATTAAAATTAAAAAGAATTCAAGTTGTTCAAACTTTCCACCTTCAATCCTTTTGTTGGGTTTCACTATGTTCATTAGTTCTTAAGGTCAATCGCAAGGATAGGTGAAATTCAAAGATTGTTTGAAATTGGTGTGGATTTGCCATCATAATTAATTAAACATCGATTGGCACTTATAGACACTACTAGAAATTTTGTCTTTTGCAACTTGTTTTATGCAACTAAAAAATGTCGCATGCAACTTCACATGTTACATGCAACTCCAAAATAGTTGCATGTGAGATTTTTTAGTTGCATAAGACAAGTTGCAAAAGACAAAATTTCTAGTAGTGAAATTTGCATCAACCTTCATGTGTTGCTAATGGACCTCATATCAAAACAAAGCGGTCATATGTGTGCTTAGTGGTAACAAACATGGTCAAAAGACCTATCCTACTAATTATGTGGTTGTCAAGGTGCAGGACGTGTACATGGAAGCTACCATTGCTTCTTTCATCCATCAAATGACAAATCTTAGAAAAACAAGAATCAAAATAGAACCTGGGATTGTGGTTTTTTGGTCAACAAAATCCTTGAAACTAATTGTTTAATGGCCTTACCTATCAAGGATACTTGGTTCAAACATTTGTAAATGAGGTACCATTTTTGGTGCAACTTTGCATTCTTATGTTGGGTTCTCAATTTCAAGCCATATGGATTATGGTTTTTGACAATTCAAATGCAATGTTGGAGGTGTGATTAGTATTTTTTGTCAAGTTATTGCTTAGATTCGATTCATACATGGAAGGTTTTGCTATGGAAACAAATACATGTTTGTTAAAACCCACATTACAATAACCTTGCAATTTTGAGATTGAGAACCATGAAACATAAACAAGAATAAAAAAAACACATTTCTAAACCCTAAAATTATACCTCTAAATTTGAAACCCGAAATATGAAACCCTAATTTGGAAACCCTAAATCTATTACCTTACCTCATATTAACAACAAGTATGAAATGAAACACCTTCATTGAGCACAAAGAAACCACTATAATATGTGAAGCAAGTGGACTTGTTAATTTGAATTATAATGTTCTACTAACCACACCAAAGCTAATACATTAGTTAAACTAGTAATCCCAATTGCTACAACCAAATCAATATCAACATGTACTAACTATGGTGAAACAAGTCATATTCTAAAGACCTATCATAACTAGAAAAGAGAGGTACCAGTCTAATACCAACCACCATAGTCAAGTCTATAGAATTTGTAGTAAAAACTAAAACACAATTTGTTAAACCGGTTAAAATACATGTTTGATACCTATGTATTACATGTTCTAATGTTGAGCATAGATCTAGATAATGTCCCAAAAAGATTGAAATGCAAAACATGTTTAAAACTAAACCTATTAGTTCTAATGTTACAACACCTAAACTACCTAAACTTGGCAATGTACCAGTCAATATGATAGTTGCTATCATTACTCATAATCAACAACCAAAACATGTGTTGAAAGAAAGGGAATCGGTTAAAGCTAAAGGAACTGAAGATTGGCAACAAGAAGAACGTCTATAGGATTAATTCATTGAAATTATAAGACAACTACATGGTGAGAATGACAAACAACCCACTACAACCAATGAGGAACCATTGCAGAGTAATTGGTCTAGATTGCCTAATAACTCCACTATAATTCAACTAGTTGAAAATAATCAAATTGGAGTAGGAACACAACATGTGATCTTCGTTGTGAGATTTTGGAATAAATTCTAAAGGATATCTTCAAGCAAGTCTTAGATACTAAGTATACATTAAACTTGGGACAATTGTTGGGGGTAATACCTGATATTAAATGCTACCTAGTTGACCCAATACCATCAAAACTTGTCTTTTCAAAACTAATAGTTGCTTTAGTTGCCATTGATCATCAAATGGCAAGGATTAAAGTTCAAGTAGGAAAGAACTTTAAAGAAGATGTATTTCTAGATGGTGGTTCTAAAATTAATATTATCATTGAAAAATTAAGAGTGTAATTAGGTTTGCCAAAACCAAAACCAACACCTTACAACCTACGCATGGTTAATCAAACCATTGTTAAACCTTTAGGTCTAATTAAAGATCTTAAAATTCTTGTCCATGGAATTCCTTATGCAATAACTTTTACTGTAATACAGAGTAGTGTCTTAGACTTTAGCTATTCTATGTTGTTAAGCCATCCTTGGTTAAGAGATGTTAAAGTGTCTCATGATTGGGGCAACAACACTATCACCATACAAGGAATTAGTACATTCATAATTACATGTATTACCAAGAAATTCAGAGCACCGACTAAACAACCAAAAGTGTTAATTTGTTATGATTTCCAATTTGGAATGTTTAATGCAGAAAAGGACTTAATGTTTGCTACTAAACCAAAACAATATGAACCATAGTCGTCCCTACACTAATTAAGTTAAAGCAACTTGTTAATTTGATCCCATCAATAGGTTTAACTTTAATTGAACAAGTATATGTACTTATTGAACTGGTGTTTTCACTACTTATTCTATTTGGTATACATGTCAAACTAGTATCTATACATGTTCAAATATCTATACCCCCTGACACTTTCAAGCAGCACTTGTCAGAGACTTTCTTTCAACCTAAAGTAAGAATAATGATGATTAACAAGACATTTGATCATGTATGAGTTCAAAATCTTTGCATTATTAGCTGGATTCTCATAGAAGAAAAACAACTAACCAAAAAACAACTTCAGTTTCGAAAAAACCTACAATGGGTTAAAATTTGTATTGATTTATAACTTGTTGTCAATTCATCACACCAAAATGCGTCCTAGTTCAGTTTAAGTTTCACTAGATTTTGAGTGAATTTGGACATTTTTACCATTGTGAAACTTGTTAACCCTCAAGTGAACGAGGACTAGTTGCTATAGATAGTGAATTGGTCCATTAATACCTAATGAAACAAGGTTACTTTTAAACAAGATATAAATTTACCAAGCCATTTCAATTGCTAATTAATTAACTATGCGCATGGAAATCAATTAATTTTAAATTATTTAATATTTAATGTAATATTTAATATTGCTGATAATTTTATATTTTTAATCTATGAATTATTGACACATGTCATTACTTATGCTAAGTTAAAAATCCAATTTATGTACATAAATCATGTAATCAACTTAAATAGGCACTTACTCTAAAGTATTAACATAGGAAAATATTCGGTCAACTTACCACTATTGACTACAAAACATACCATTTATGAAGTTTGATCCCTTGACTTTGAATATGGAAGCAAACACCCCTACCATCAAGTCATCACACTTGTTGTGATAATGTGTTACATTCCTGAACTTATTATTTATTTATTAAATACTTCATTTTAAGCACTACGAAAACGTAAACTTTGAAAATTCATATCTTATTGAAATGTTGTTAAAATGAAATTATTAAAGTTAATTTAAATTTTTTAAAAATAATGTACATAAGTACATTTATTTATTTTTTAAAGTGTAAAATCATTTGAACATTTTTTATTTGAACATCATTATTCAATAACATTTCAATGACCATTTTTTTTTATTTTTTTTAATAAATGGATAAGATTTTTGCTAATATATAATACTACCTATGTTATGTTATTTTTATTATTTTAGGGCTACTTTTCATTGTTTTAAATTATTTCACCCTACATTATTTATGGCTATTTATGGCTATTCTTTAAAAAATTGGTTATTTTTAATTATTTCACCCTAGGTTATTTTCAGTTATTCTAAATTACTTTTGGCTATTTCACTTTCGGTTATTTTTTATTATCATAAGTTAATTTTTATTATTCTATGTTATTTTTTTACTATTGTAAATTATTGCACTTTAGGTTATTTGCAACTATTATAAGTTGTTCTTAGCTATGATAAATTATTTCATTTTAGGTTATTTTCGGCTATGTGAAGCTATTATTGGTTACTTTTGGCTAATGAAAGTTATTTCACCTATGTTATTATTGGTTATTATAGGTTATATTACCATAAGCTATTTGTGGTTATTCTATTGGTGGCTATTAATGGTTATTATATTAATGACTATCAGTAGTTATTCTATTGGTGACTATTAATGGCTATTAATGGTTATTCTATTAATGGCTATTGGTGGTTATTCTATTAATGATTATTGATGGTTATTTTATTAATGACTATTGATGGTTATTTTATTAATGACTATTGATGGTTATTTTATTAATGACTATTGATGGTTATTTTTTTAATGACTATTAATGGTTATTTTGTTAATGACTATTGGTGATTATATTATTAATGACTATTAGTGGCTATTATATTGATGGCTATTGGTGGTTGTTTTAGACTAAATTACCATAGGCTATTAATGGCTATTGGTGGCTATTGGTGATTATTTTATTAATGGCTAATGTTGGCTATTCTATTGTAGGCCATTGGTGATTATTTTATTGGTGCCTATTAATGGCTATTCTATTTATGGTTAATTTTGTTCTTATAGGTTATATTATGATTATTGGTGATTATTATATTATAAATTATTGTTGGATATTTTAAGTTATATTATCATAGGCTATTGTTAATTATTTTATTGTAAGTTATTTTAAATTATTTTTCATAAGCTATTATTGGTTATTCTAGGTTATTTTACCTTAGGTCATTATATTTTATTTTATATTAATTAAGATTTAAAATATTATAATAACATAAAATATAATGACATTGAATAACCTAAAATATGACTTGAAATAACATGTATTAACTTAAAATAAAATAATTTAAAATATAACCTAAGGTTAGTTGAATAGTTTAATTTTAAATATCTTGAAGTAAAAAACCTATAATAAGTTAATTATGATGCCTTAAGGTAAAATAACGTGTAATAGTTTGGGGTAAAATAATTTATGATAGCATATAATAACTTATAATAACTTAATGTATAAGTTAAAATAACTAAAGTAGCTTAAAATAATATAATGTATATCGTAAAGTAATATAGGGTATTTAAAACAATAACATAAAAATAAACATATTTACCACAATAAATTATATGAATGAATTACGTTAACTAATAGTGAAACATGATGTTTACATAGTGATATTATAGTGAAAATCACTAAAGTGCAACGAACTTATTTCACTTTTAAAATCCCATAGTGATTTAGGCTAATGAAATACATCTCATTTTGTACTAGTGATTCCCAACCAATTGAATTATTGAAGGAGTTCAAAAACATCTTTGCATGGATTTACAAAGAATTGAAGGGCATATCATAAAAAACAATTTAACATCATATTGAGTTGGCACATCAATACCACCTACTCATCAAACAAGGTATTAGTTGAATCCTAATTATGCAACCATTGTCAAACATGAAATTGACAAATTACTTACCGTAGGATTTATTAAACTTGTTGAAGAGGCTACTTGGCTATCACCTATAGTTATAATGTTTAAGAATAATGGGAAATTGAACATATATGTGTGGATTTTAGGAAGTTTAATGCTGCCACAAAGAAAGATCCATACACGTTGCCTTTTATTGATGAGGTTGTAATACTATAACCAAACATGAGGTTTATACATTTTTAGATGGTTTTTCTAGATACCATCAGATGTCCATAGCACCAGAAGACTAGTACAAGACCGCCTTTGTTATTGATTGGGGGACTTTTGTATGGGTTGTAATTTTTTTGGACCATCGATCTATCCAAAGGTAGTCACCAAAACTTTCTATGAATACATTGATGTATTCATGAAGACTTTTTTAGATGATTTTAATGTTTTCAATGACTTGTTCATTCATATTAAAAAACTCATAAAGTCTTTTTTTAATGTAAATAATATGGCATTAATATGAATCTAGAGAAATGTGCATTTATGGTCTATTATGGAACTATTATAGGATTCATAGTTTCCAAGGAAGGGAATACACTTGATCCTAAAAAAATAAAAGCATTAATCAAAATGTTAGTACCTGAAACACCTCAAGAGTTCAAGTGTTCAATGGAATGGCACAATTTTATCAATGTTTCATTAGAAAATTTGCTTTTGTTTGGCACCAATTACCAAGTTGCTCAAGAAAATTGAGATATTTGAGTGGATTGTTGAAACCACTTGGGAAGACATCAAAAACTAGTACATTCAAGCTCCCATACTCATTAGTCCCAAATGGGAACTGGAATTTCATGTTCATACTTATGCATCTTAGCTAATAAAAAGGGTAATATCGACCCAAAACCCTTGTTTCCATTGGACTCCCTAAGCAACAAGGGCACTTGAAATTTTTTGATGTTATCAAAATCTATGTTCCAAATTTCACTTCTACACCATGATGCCTTAGTCATCTCCTTCAAACAATGAATGACACTATTACTTGAAAAGTTCAAGCCCCCAAAAAATGCAAGGGAAGGGGAACAAGCAAGGGAAGGTTCCGAAGATTTAAGAACATCGACTAGCAACGGATTGAGGGAGCAAGTAGATGCATGAATCAAACAAATTGTAAAGCTCAAAAGGGGCAATTGACTTGGAGTAGATGTAGAAAGTACTTGGCTTGGATCATCTAGAGTTGAAGGGTTTGAAAGGGTTGCAACGCTAGTATGCAAAGGACTTGCATGACTAATTGAACCTGGAATAATCATAACATCATCATCATCTATACCATCACAAAGGTCAAAGAAATTCCAAGAAACAAAAGGTTTGCCTTTCATTTTTGTGGGTTGTTGTTTCTCCCGTTTGAAGGTATTAGTCCTTGGAGCAATAGATGAAAATGTTGAAAGCAATGTTGTGTCTTCATCATGGACTTTGTAGTTCCCTATTGGAACCCTCCATACTTGAAAAGAACCTAGATGCACTAGTTGTTGGAAAGCATAATTAATCAATATACTATTGTTATCAAGGAATTTTCATTCCACCGAAAGCGAATGAACATGCATTTTGAACTTAACAGCAAGCACATGATCAAAAACGTCTACAAAGCCATCCATTGAAATGTCCATGGTTAATGGTGTAGAATTTTGTATCAAAGAACAAAAAATAACATAATTTAAATTAGATCTTGCCATCTTGAAAACAACGAACAAATGTGTTGATTTAATGCAAAAAGAATGTATAAAAAGAGTAGCAACAATCCAATCCTTTGGAAGAAACCAAAGTGTGCAAATATATCAACCAAAGAAACTAATTAAATGGAAACCTTGTTGATCACATTAGTGGCCAAAACATTATACTGGTTTTGAACGAAACACTGTGACACATGAATATGGAAAAACTTAGTTGGTATAAACAAATGGAAACACTTAGAATATGAAAATATGGATTTGAAGTGGGAATTACACACACAACACAGTATAAATGTTAATGAACTGAAATTTAACGAACATTATATTAATTCCAAAATCTTCGTTATGGTATGGCATTAAATATTTTTTCCTCAATATAAATTTATAATACCATATATATGTGCTAATACCATATCCCATTATGACAATATATGTTAATGGTATATGGTAGTAGAACTATAAACAAAATAGTACATGCCAAAAAAAACAACTTTGCAAGCAAATATTAACAACTAGTGAAGTAATGAATATTTTATTGATGGACATTGAAAGACCTAGCAATCTTCTAATGAGAAATAAAATCATACCTTTATCCTATGAAAACTATCCAAAAACAATAAAGGACCATCACCAAGAATTTGAAAGACCCCAAACAATAAGCTAAGTCTATGTTATTTTGTTTTAATTTGATTTTACATATGGTGTATAAGTCATTGAATATTGCTAAGAAAAAGCCTAGTAAAAAACCTTTAAAATCAGAACCAAAAATTATGGATGAATTTGGGTTCAATATTTGTATTATGAAGAGGATTAAGTGAGGTGGATTTGGATTTTTTTTTAATTTGAAGAAGATGCCTTTGGAAGGAACAATTAATTAGGTAATTCCAATGATGATGACTTCATCAAAGTTGGTTTAGGTGGGATGGGCTATAGTCACAGGTCGTACAAAAAGACAATTCCAAACTGCAAATTTATTAAAGGTTGATTCCAAATCAGAATCTTAAAAAAATAAACATTTTACAAGTCATAATGTTTCAAAATGTCCTTATGGATCTCGAGATATTAAAAAAAAATTTAAAAAAATCAATGTCTTTTGGAAACTTTGTGTCTTTCAAATTTCATACACATGTAAACATGTAATTTCACACAAATGTAACTATTTCATTTAAATATGCCAAGATCATTTCAAAAGATTACCAAAGGAGCAAACATGTTAATGCAAAAGGTGAGTACACAGTCATGTTTTTCGCATTTAGTATGCCAAAACAATTATAATCCATATCTTTTTTTTTGTTTTGTTGTTTCATAAGCAATTTTTAACCATGAATTTCGTTGCCAAAGAAAAGGATGTTGTTGAATTAGTCTTGGAGGAGGAATCAAGTGTGGATGGTGCAAATTTTAAGTCAAGTTGCAAGGAATTTTAAGAACCACCACATCATTGGGAAGACTTGATGCAACCTTGGTTTTTAAGGAGATGTCAAAATTTCTTTCATAAGTATGTCCAACAATGTTTTCATTCTTTTTAAAGCAAGATGCCAATAGGACATTTATGGATAGTTGATATCATCATGTATGTTAATATAAGATGCTTTGTGTAGCAAATGTTAACACTTATTTGAGTTGATAGTATGAGATTCATCATGCATGTTTAAGCTTGAGTGAAGACATAATGTGCTGCAAACTCGAGAGGGTTTCACAAGGAAGCAAGATTTTGACTGGGGGCTTGGTGCTAGAGTGTGATGCAATTATGTTGAATCCATAGTGGTGGAAATATCACATGATGCACCAATTGTTAGAGAGGAGCTCTTTTCTCTTATTCTATATGTTTTCGAATTCCAAGTACTATACAAGAATCTTTTTGCAATGCCATGAATTTGTGCTTCCTTCTATTACAACAATGATTTGTAATATAATTAGCAATGGTGCATGTGTTACTACTCTCTGTTGTGAACTAGACCCTAGATGAAGCAATTGAGATGAACAATTCAATTCCACAAGGTCTTAGCAATTCAATTTTCACATGTAACCCTGAAATAATTTTAAAATGGATTGGGTGTGTAACTTCTTGAGATTATTCTTTTACTCTTTCCTTGGGGTGTTGTGCGAGTGTGGGAATTTGGGGTGTGGAAATCTGGGGGTGTGTGAGTGTGCGGGTGTGGGATGTGGGGTGTGCACACCCACACGTTTTTGGATAATTAGGATTACTTGCCAACATGGAACACTAATGTGGCACTAATGTGGCAAATCGAGGACCTAACATGATTGACTTGGTGTTGACTTGGCATTGACATGGCATACACATGGCAGGGTGATGACATGGAAAACACTCACAAGGGAGCCAATGAGTGTGTTGAATGCAATAAAATAATTTACCCACTTAACTTTGAAAAATCATAATTATAGTTATATGCATTGGAATTTAATGAAATCAAATGCATAATAATTCAATATTTATGAATTTGTATCTCACTAATTTTTGTGCAATTCTAGCATGTTTCATTGATCATTTAATGCAACATAAGGAATGAATAGTGTGATGTTGATTGGGGTACAAGAAATTTAACGTCCTTTATCCAATGTGAAATGAAATTTTTTTTTATGAAAATGTGTGGATATCCATACATTAATATATATGAGGGCCTCATATTGAAAAAACTTGAATCTATCATTTAGTTTGGTGATCCACACTAATCTTTTTTTATGTGTTGAACATGATTTTAACCATTAAAATGACATAATATGAAGAACTTCATTAAAGACAAAACATTTTGTGTGTTGTAAGAAAGGGCAAGGTTGCAATTTTACTTGCTTGCTTTATGGACAAATACTTAATTTTTTTGTGAATATGTTTTGCTACATTTTGAATGATGTTGAAAAAGGTTATGTTTGATCAACTTAATTTATAAACTATCACTAAAGATTTCAAATATATATTTAATAGGGAAATTTTGAGCTATGCATTTTTGCTTAAATGTACACATTTGATTTATTTTGAGAATAATCACTTTATAAATACATGTAATAACACATTCTATGAAAATTCATGGAAACACATGTGAATTCAACTTTTACAATGAGCATTATCATATTTTTGGTAGCCTTACTCAAAACATGGAAAACACATTTCAAATATGAAAATGCTTAATCCTTAGTAAGGATTGTAACCTTGTACTTGATGGCTACTTTGTGTGCATTTGCACCTTGAGGTGGACACATTGTAGGAATCCCATGATGTGGCATAGATGATGTGGAAATTACATGGTAGACGCGTGGTAAATTGTTGCCCATGGCCTTTGTCGCAACCCCACTTTGAGGGAAGTGTGAGGTCGCCATTCACATTCCCGAAAATGGGACTTGGGACTCCTCCGGGACTCCCGAGAATTCAAAACGTGATTGCAGGGGTCAAAACACCTTGCATTGAGGTGTTCTCTATAACGTTGAAAAGTTCTTGAAATGTAGATGTCCGAAATGACCTTGCATGAGCCATTTGGACATCTGTAGCACAAGTTATGGCCGAAAGAAGGGCTGGGAGTCAAATTAGTAATTTGACTTTCGACCACTAAAAGTCGAGAATCGACCCAATACCGGTGTGTGCAGGTGGAGTGCGACACATTGTTGGAAAGCTCTCAAGGAGAGCTACAAGTTTGCTTCAGACCTCGTCCCAATCAAAGGTCAGAGCGAGAAGTTATGAACACCCAAAGTCTCAGGAGTCCAAATCGATACAGTTTCGAGACTCCACTTTGGGAGTCCCGGGAAAAAGTGCCATTCGGATGCAAGTGCGGTAGAGAGACGCAAAGAATACTATATGGGGGAAGGTGGTGGCTTCCCCCAAGTCCGGGCCGTGGTGAGTCAAGTGAGTCCAAGGTTGCCCATGGCTTGTCCCAACACCAAGAATGTGCAGAATGAGTTCTAACCAACTTGTTGGTTGGTTTTGGATGCAAGACCGAATAACTAAATAGCTTGTCCCTCTTCCTAGTCTAATCCTGGAGCTTTCAACATGCCCCTCTCACCCCCTTTAGTGCTGGAAGCTGGGAGCGGCACCAAATTCCAACTATTTTCGCTCTTTAACATAGTTAGACCCTTTTTGGGTCTAACAATGAACTTGGGGGCACGTTAGCCTCGATGACATGGCATTACATACGCTACACATAGTTGATGTGGTGTTAATGTGGCAACTTCCTTGGATAAAACATCACCTATCATGCATGTGAACATGACATCATGGTATTAGGCTATAAAAGAAGGATTCATTTATGACAATCCCATCCAATTGCCCATGAATTTGAACAAAATTTACCCATGCCCTTTTTTTTAGGGTTCCTTTTTCTCTACAAAGAGTGTGATATAAAGAGTGTTCCCTTATTTACTATTGTATTTTTTCCTTAGAAGTCAGGAACACATGGGGAAAAACTTACAACTTTTGCTAACAACACCTTGAACTATATTTGAATGGAGAATGTGGCTGAATTAATTTTGAATTGGCACATATATCAAACAATGAAGTCTAGGTCCCAAGGTCTAGGCTACAGTTTCAATAATGTCAACCGATAGGGATTGTAGGGGATTATATTTGTATTTAAATTTGAAATTGGCACACTTGCCATGTGTATATTTTGAACCCCCAACTACAGAGTTTGGGATTGAAAAGGACTGGGCGAATTGAACTATAATTGTTTATGTGAGATAGTAAAGTGTAGGAGAGTAACAAGTTGAACTATGTCACCATGTCTAAGAAGCGAGAATGTCATAGCACCAAAGCAACCAAGTAAAAAAATGAGCAAAGTTGTATGGGAAACCTTGAAATGTAGTCAAATACTTGATGAGATAAAAGAAGAAGAGAACTTAGAGTTAGAATTAGAGTTTTTTCTAACCCTTCCACAAAGTCCAAGTGAGGCAGAAAGTAGAAATGCCAAATATGATTGGAGGTGCAATGAAGAATGTAATAGGCATTGATCAACATGATTTCTTATCACACATGAGAGGATTGTTACAAACTTGTTGAATCTAATGCGAGGTTGGTGAACATTACTGCCTAAATCTATGACAATGGAGCTAAAAAAAATGGAAATGCAATGCGGTGAGATCCAAAATGTTGCAATATCCACTACACCGAGAGGTAATAGCAAGGATGCACAGACATCAGCTAGCTCCCATCAACCAAAAGGTAAATGTTAGGCCTATGGTTTTTCCACATTTCAATTCCACATTCTATGGAGTGGTGCAAATGAAGTTTGATCTTGACATCCATTGCTTAGGAAAGACAATAGAGGGTGGGGAAAGAAAAGGCAAACATGCAAGAAATGTGAAAGATAAGCACTATATGGTGAAGGTAAAATCTAAGTCTAACACAAGGTCAATATTAGGGTATAATCCTATTTAGAATTCTCGACAACACATGTAAAGGTGTTTAAATGAAACAAACAACCACCACAAAGAAAATTGTAGTCTATAGTTTATTGCCCATTGGTTGTAGTATATGTATGGGAAGTCAACCGTGGCAAAGACTTTGCACCATCCACTAACTTATAAAACCTTTTTGTTGACCTCACCAAGGTACGACATTGTTAGTAGTTCATCAATTTCCAACACTTGTTTTCACTAATTAACAAGCTATGAAGATTGTCTAAAGTAATTATAGACAACATGTTCATATTTTTTTTGGTGATGTTTATATTTTTCTTTTCATTATGGTATTGCACTATTCACTAGATCATTAAATGCCATAGACATGTGTATTATAGGAGATAATCACACTTAAACAAGATTGGCTCGTGCATGAAGTCAAATTGGATCCTATTCTCATTTGGTTGTAATACTTGAATTGCTTTTCCACAACGATATGTTATTTTTTGAGGTTTCAATCTCTATCAGGTGCTTAGAACAATGGTTTGAGTGGCAGACATTTTGTAAAGGTTAATGAAAGGTTTAATCCTTTGAAATATGTCTAGTAGTTTCTTGCCAATGGTTGAATGGTTGTAATGAATGTTCCATGTTGTTGGTTATCATTTCCACTTAAAGAATTTTGTTGATGGGTGGTAGAAGATTAAATGGAAGGAACACATGGGGAATAGTATAATTTATAATTTTTGAACTATGATTTCAAACTTTGCCAACTACAAGTTTGGGGGGTTAAGCACATGGAGGGGCATGTGTTCTTGGGCCAAAAAACAAAAATTTCAAAAGTGAACACAAATCATTCCATAATATCACTAATCATGGGAAAATGTGTGGAATTCAAAGTCTTTATCGTGAGAGGAAAATTGCACTATAAGTATTGGCATATCTAACCAATCATAATGGACAAATATGGTAGGTGTTCACAAGCGAACGCCCACAATCCATTAAAAAAATAAAATGATGTTAGTATTTTAAAAAATAGCCCACAATGTCACATGTTGGGGGAGTTTAAGCACAACACCTGGAAGGTGTTCATTAGCCCTAAACAAAAATTTCAAAAGTGCACACATACCCTTTTGTAATTGGTTAAAACATGGGGACATGTGAGGAATTTAGAATTGTTTTCTTGAAACAAACATCGTAGTTGAAATATTGAATCATATTTGGCAAGGAAGAAAAACAAGTGTTTGAATCAATGATCGTGGACAAAGATTGTGGGTGTTCACTAAACAAATACCACAACTCAATGTTTGGTGTTAAAAACAAAATCAAATAAATTTGGTATTTAAAATAATGAACATAATGAAGAATTGAAATCAATATTGCTGGGTTGAAATTCATGTCCTTAGAAACCCATTTTCAATATAACCATATAGGACGGTAGCTCCAAAACACGTTCTTGGAAACTTAACCGCACATAAGTATTGAGAAGAATTATATATTGAATAAGAACAACAACGTAAAATGGATTTTTGTCACATAGTGGGAGTGGAATGTCTATTCAAGATTTTGTCCACTTGGTGATTGCCAAAGTTCCTTGATGAATAAAATGTTCGTTATTGTAGCAAAGGTGAGTGTTGTATATCCAATTCAAATGCTTACATGGACAAAATCCATGTTACAAATCATGCGGCTCCACAACGTCCAATCAAGGCACGTACACAACGGTTCTTGGGAGATTGAGACATTGTACACACCTCCATCCATCTGCAAGGTGTAAACCTTATTAATATATGGAGCAATAAATTCCTCAGAACCCAACACCATGGTAGAAAGATGTTTTTCTTGTTGTATTTGGGTTCAATTGTGTTCATTCATGCCATGGTTGAAATGCACTTCCTTTTTGTGCTAGGAAGAATGTTTCCCATGTGGAAGCTCCCAAAATTGAGACCATTGCATATTGTTCATAGAAGTATAATCTTTTCAAGGCCCAACCAACACGAAGCCAACCATTGTAAGGTCATCAATTTCTTTTTGGGTAAGGTTCGTTTTGATTTGCACTAGCCACACAAAAGGTCGAGCCGAGGGCTTTTGGATCCATTAAAAAATAGGGTTGCAATGCAGCGATCGATGTTGTTTGGGCAAAAGTAAAAGTTGTTTGTTTCTAGGTGTGTCTTATGTGGGTTTTTCATTGCGGCCTTGAAGCATGGGGTTGGACAAATGTTAAGGTAATCATGGACATTGATTGTAAGGGTTGAACATTGCACATGAGCCTTTGAAGTGGACACCTAGTAGGACCCCTTGTACATCCATGGGGTTTGTTGTATGTGGTATTTTTTTTCATACCTTCACTTCCACAATCAGTTGTCCATTTTGAAAGACAGAAGATGGCACCATGTCCTCATGTTGTTCGAAGGGTGCAATGGCCTGAAAAATGGATAGTTCGGGTGCCACAATGTGAATACTAGTCAATATAGCCCTCTTAGTATAAGACATTGCAAATGCAACATGAGGCAATGGAAATTGGGTTGGGATGAAAACATTAGATGGGCAACACAAGGGATCATTTGATTGCACAATTGGCGTGAAGTGTGGATGCATGGTGGTGGGTGCATCATGTCTAAAAGAAGGTTGAGGAGTTGGAAAGGAACAACCAACCTATTCAACCAAACTTGATGGAAAAAGATTTGTCATCTAGGCTTTCTTCATATATGTGCTCTTATCAAGGCAATGGGAATTCCCATTGTATAGTTTTCATTTGGTCATGCAAAGATAATCATCTCCCTCCAGGCCCACGCATTTCCATGCATGGATGTTCCAATGACAATATCCTTTAAAACAATAATAACCTTTTTGGCACTATTGGATCACTATGCAACTTTAAGATGCATTTCTTCAATAGTCAATCCCTTCCATGTGACCTCACCCCTCACAAATCGTTTAAACTTGGACTGCTAGAAAATGGCCTTAATTGTCGCAACCCTAGCTTTGGGTTCGCAACCAAGGCAAAGGGGTTACAAGGTTACGGGCCAAGAAGAAGCCCGAGAGTCAAGGCAAAGGGGTCGCAAGGGTGCGAGCCAAGAAGAATCCCAAGAGTCACATCACATACTCCCAAGAGTGTAAGAAAGTGTGAGGGAGTATGGGGGAGTGAACCCTCACACCTCCAAGGCAACTCCCACTTTGAGAGATGGAGTCCCGGTGGACTCCCAAAACTTTAGAGAGAGATTTCAGGGGTCAAAACTCAATGGCTTGTGATGTTTTTTATATCATTGAAAAGCTCTTAAAACTTAGATGTCTAAAATGGGTTCGCATTGCTCATTTGGACATCTGAAACACAATTTATGGCCAAAAGAAAGGTCGGGAGTCAAACTACCAATTTAACTCCCGACCAAAAAAAGTCGAGAATCGACCCGATTTACTTGGCTGCATAGGGCGTGCGACATACCGTTGAAAATCTCTCGACAAAAGCTACAACTTTGCTTTAAATTGCATTTTGATCCGAGGTTTGCTCACAAAGTTATGGGGCTCCAAAGTTGCGGGAATCCCAACTGGTGTGATTTTGAGACTCCCACTCATGAGTCCGGGGAGAGAAAAGCCATTTGGATGTGGGCTCCGTGGCCAACCACAAAGTATACTATAAGGGGGAAGGTGGTGGCTTCCCCCAAGTCCAGGCCGTGGTGAGTCTATTGTGCCCGTGTTGCTTGTGGCTCGTCCTAGCACCAAAGGTGCTCCAACTATGCACTAACCACTTTGTGTGGGTTATGTGCAGGCCTGCGTGAGTGAGTGAAGCTTGTCAACTCTTCCTAGTCCCATCTCGGAGCTCCAACACGCCCCTCTACCCCTCAAAGAGTTGTGAGCTAAGGAGTGTGCCCCAACTCCTCCCTCTTCCGCTGTCTTCTACTTGGACTCACATTTGAGTCCTTCAAGGAGTTGGGAGTGCGTCATTAACAAGGTTATTAGCATTGTAGACATGGGGTTTGTCTTGACCTTGTGTCCATTTCCTACATCATTTCACTAACTATAATGTTTAATTTCAACCAAATTACAAGTTGACATCGCAACATTGCTTTGGAGAGACATTTTTTCTCTCATCTAGTTGCTCTATTGTTTGCACCTTGCATTCCACCAAAAAAACCACCTCTCCAACGTTTTTGTAGATTCAATGGAGATAGCACCAGAGGAAGTCCAATGCCGAATCTTGGCATAATTTTGATCTGCCTCATCCTCGATCTTGTTATTTTTCCAAGCATGCACCAAATCCACATGGGCCTTCTTGATCTTTCGATTTCATATCACAAACTGCAGAAAGAATTTCAAAAATTCATTATTATGAAAAAAATATTTTGAGGAAAAAGGACATGCAATGTTAATGTAAAGTAACGCTTGTGGCTCCTTGTAGCTTGTTTTTGCCCTACCACCTTTTTAATCATCTCCTCCATCCTTTTATCGAGTGCTGTAATGTCAAAATCATCAACAACATGATTATGGCCACCAACATGAATAATTGTTCTAGTTAGATTGGGTGAGGTGCTTATCACAAGGAACACCTTGCAGAACAATGATCAATGCAAAGGGGAGCAAAGTGTCAAGTGGAACATTTGAAGCTACCACCGCAATAGGAACCCTTTCCCAAAAAATTATTAGAAAAAAATTCCAAAACAACTTGTTTGGCTTGCAATGCATTGCTCTCAAGTCACACTAGTCATATGTGCATTTGAGGACTCCCATGCATCCCCTCCTACAAAGCTTGACAATGGCTCCTATGTTACCTTCTTGCTTGATGGTACAAGAATTGGATTTTGTCCAAAAATGGCAATCTCGATCACTACCCATACCTTCTAGGGCAACCTTTGAAGTGTTGTCTTCATCACTTATGAAGGGAAAAAGCTCAAAAACAACGTTTCCATCATAGGATAGCGGGATTTTGGAGACATGAAAATGTTGGAATTCGTCCAAATTATTCTTTGCTAGTTCTAACATGTAGCCATGGCTTTGGAATCACTCGAGAAAAACAATGATAGACACAATTCCATCGCCCCATGACAGGGGCAACTTATAAGGGGTTTGAACATGTGGCATATTGGAAGTTGTCAAAGTGAATTTCAATGTCGAGCAAGACTACGTGTGATTGCTCAAGATCACATTTGATGTTAAGGAAGGGTGGTTGGGATTACTTGAGATGCCAAACATCATCTATGATTCAATTTTTGGCGTGAAGATTTGCCACCTCGATAGAAGGAACTGCCCTATGGAGACCTACAATGTTCACACTAGATGGAGGCAAAGTCCCTCCAATAATCGGAAGAAGCTTTTGATGGCAATTGATGTCAGGTTGAATTTTAGCAAAATTACATTTTATCATGTCTTTGCAACTATGTTCAACAAGAAATGATGTTTCATCATCAAGAAGGATGATTGATCTTGGAATAAACAAACAAAAGTGTGGGGAACCCCCACCTTAGCCGAGGTCGATAGTTTATATGCCAATGCGACATCCTCTCCAATCCCTGCAGTGTTGTGTTCGACAATAGGCATTGTCAAAACAAATGATGATTGTGAACTACTGCATCCCCTAATGAAAAAGGTGGTCGCTTTGGGGGAACAATTTGAACAATGAATTGGAGCCTTTTTTATCAAGCAAGATCAATGTATTGAACTCCCATTGACACACATGTTCTAGGTGCATTATCTCTTTGCAAACTTTAAACATCATAGCGATTATCTTCATGGGTATGATCACTGGAGAGTGTAAATTCATATTGCAATTTCTTCTTAGTGGACAGGCATAAGAAGAGGAAATGCTCCGTGGAAAATATGTGGAAAGATGGGAGCAACACAATCCAATGTTAGTAGGAATGTGATCTAGAAGGAACCTTTAGGTGTCAACCTATTCCCTCCTACAAATACAAGAAATTGAACAAGGTAATGGGGGGAAACTTTCACAACAAGTGCACTCATTAAATGACAAAGGGCGTTAAAGAAAAGTATATTAAAAATTAGAAAGAGATGACTACTTAAAGTGGTCGCAAAGGGGGGGGGGATAAACACAAAGCTAGATGATGCAATAGTGGGGTCTAAGACAAAAAAAAGGTGCAGTGAGAATATCGTTGCATTCTACCAAAAAATCCTCACTCATTGGTAAAAGACAATTGCACACAATGAAGAAGAATGGAAACAATCCCACAAAAGGAAAACCAACCGAAGGGAGGACAAAACCAAAAGCCAAAAATAAAATTGAAAGCAGAAGAGTAGATCGAGTTCATTCTAAATGTGTCTTCATGGCAAGGAGACCACAATGTTGATATCCCAGAGACAAACAATGCAATGAATAGGAACGAATATTATACGGATCTTTTATGTTGTTTGTTAACAAACAACAACCGAAATTCATCTACATAGATGTAAAAGTTAACAATGGGTGCCAATGAAATGGGAAGTTTTGAAAGTTTTAAAGTATGAAAAGAATCAAAGTGGGAAGTTTTGAAAGTTTTAAAGGATGAAAAGAATCAAAATGGGAAGTTTTGAAAGTTGGCAACTGTTACCTGGTTCCAAAAGCAGGATAAATTCAAACATTGTAATTAATTCCTCATGAATAATAGATACATGTGGCCCATGTAGCCTATATAGGCTTTGAAGGGTATGTACTAAAGGATCAACATTGAAATCCGCATGGTTTTGGGTGTAGTTTTATGCACATGATAATAAAAAAGAGTGCACTGTCGCCTATAACGGATATAGACTACAAATCAAAAATATTTTGGAAGGCTATACAAATATAAGGCAAAAATTGAAGATTATGAAACATACAAAGAGTTTTATCATGGGATATCTCAAATGTTCTAAGAAGTTTTGGAGGAGCAAATCAGGTTGACAACCCCTTAAAAAGGGAACATGGTGTGTGTCACACATAATGGTTCTACAAGGAAAAAATGGAAAGTTCAATTTTTAAAAAAATGGAATATTCATTTGTTTAAAACACATTTCCACTAAAACATATATGTTGATGGGAAAAAATGGAAAGTTTAGTTTTTATTTTGGATTCATGAATGTCATGATCAACCAACGTTGTTTTTATTAGCAAAATTTCTCCAAAAATGAAACTAGAATATTATAAAATACAAGTGATTTTGGAGGTTTCCAATTGCCAAAGTTGCACGAAAAAAATAACTAGATTTTTATATTTCATTTGCAGTGTGTATCAAAAACATAAAAGGATAATTTTTTTTTTCAATAATGCAAATTTGGTTCACAACCATATTTGGCTATATCTTCCTAGGATGATTGCCACTTTCTCTAAAAATTCCTAATATGGATGATAAACCATTTTTTGTTATAAAAATAATCCTTGAAAGAAACCCTATGATCAACTAAAAAAAGGACAACCTACAAAATAGGGGCCAAAATACGTCTACCAAACATATATATCATTGCCTACTAAGGCAAGGCCAATAAATATGGAATAGTTTCAAAAGATGAAAGTGCAGTTGATTCTAATCATGCAAAATAATGCAATGGATTTTATGGGAATTTTAATATTCAATTATTATATATAAAACGGGAATTTACCCCTTTTGAGCAATATAGAGAATCGTCATATTGATGAACACAAATGACGATGAATGTAGATAAACCTTGGAAGGCTGAACTTGGATTGTAATCTAGGTGAATTTAATGAATGTCCATGCCCACTGACGCACTCCCAACTCCTCAAAGGACTCAAATGCAAGTCCAAGTAAAAGACAACGGAAGAGGGAGGAATCGGGGCACACTCCCTAGCTCACAACACTTTGAGGGGTAGAGGGGCATGTTGGAGCTCCAGGATGGGACTAGGAAGAGTTGACAAGCTTCACTCACTCACGCGGGCATGCACATAACCCACATAAAGTGGTTAGTGCATAGTTCGAACACCTTTGGTGCTAGGACAAGCCATGAGCAACACGGGCACATTAGATTCACCACGGCTCGGACTTGGGGGAAGCCACCACCTTCCCCTTTATAGTACACTCTGTGGTTGGCCATGGAGCCCACATCCAAATGGCTTTTCTTTCCCGGGACTCCCGAATGGGAATCCCGAGATTGCGCCAGTTGAGATTCCCGCGACTTTGGAGCCCCATACCTTTGCGAGCAAACCTTGGATCGAAATGCGGGCTAAAGCAAAGTTGTAGCTCTCATCAAGATATTTTCAAAAGTATGTCGCATGTCCTCTACATCCAAGTAAATCAGGTCGATTCCTGACTTTTTCTGGTTGGGAGTCAAATTGCCAATTTGACTCCCAACCCTTCTTTTGGCCTTAACTTGTGTTTTAAATCCCCAAATGAGCAATGCAAGCCCATTTTAGACATTTAAGTTCTAAGATTTTTCCAATGATATAAAGAATGCCACAAGCCATTGAGTTTTGGCCCCTGAAATTGCTCTCTGAAGTTTTGGGAGTCCACTGGGATTCCATCTCCCAAAATGGGAGTTGCCTTGAGAATGTGAAGGTTCACTCCTTCATACTCCCTCAGACTTTCTTACACTTTCAGGAGTATGTGATGTGACTCCCAGGCTTCTTCTTGGCCCGCAACCTTGTAACCCTTTTGCCTTGGTTGCGAGCCCAAAGCTAGGGTTGCGACACCCACCCTTTGGAAAAAGTTTTGGGAACTTGAAAAAATTCAGATCTCAAAAGATATTGAGTTTATAATGTATTTGGTGCAATATAATATAATTAAATATGAGAGCAAACCAATCAAAGGAACCCCTAGGAATGGTTTTCTAAAGAGAAAATGATGGCAATGGTGTATAGGAAGAAAATAATGTTTTATTCAAATGTTTCAAAATGAAAGTATTCATCGTACACAATAAATGGTGGTCATTATAATCATCTTGTGTTGAGAAGCATGTGATGGAACTAATCAAGCAAGGATCACTTATGTTCAATGGCAAACACAACCAATGGTGTACATTGACATATGCCATATATTGTAAGGAAGATGTATTTGGGGAGAAAATGCACAAAAAAGCTACGAATCACTTGAGTTGAACAATGTTCATGGACGAACATCCACATATATTACAATCATCAATTAACTTTGAATGAACAATGGACATAAAATAATGACTCTCATTCACAAGCAGGGCATGTTTCATCGAACTTCACAATAGAAGATGGAAAAGTGAATGAGAAAGTAGCTCGACGAATGTGTTTGCATCGAGGAGTTGTGCAAGGAAGCCAATTTTCACTTTGAATGTGTTTACATCGAGGAGTTGTGGGAGGAAGCCGATATTCATAGTGGATGAAGTTGAACTTCATAATGGAAAAAGTCAAATTTCACGTGAAGGAGAGGTACACATGTATGAGCCATAATCTGCAAGGTTGCCCTCCTTGTCTACTAGGTTTGGAATTTTATATAGCGAGGGAAGAGTGGAAAGGACATTGAAAAAAATGATGACAAATGGGGAGGTGAAAGGCAAAGGAAAAGTGAAACAAGGATGAGGTCATGGGAGAGGAAGCAAAGGACAAGGTTGAAGGAGAAGCTGCAAAGAGGTGGGAGGGAGTGTGAGGGAAGAAAAGTAATATGTAGGTCAAATTGAATGCACACAACAAGTTGGATGCACCAAGGTTGGCACCCCCATCATCATGCACTCTATAGGAACAGGATACAGTGACGCGAACATTTGTTTTGAGGTGTTGAAGATAGAGTGAACAAAAGAGCAAGGAAGGATTTTGTTGGGGAGGGGCAAAACAACTATGGTTGAGGATGCAAAAATGGGACCAGGAATAAATATTGGGGATCTGCAAAGCAAAAAAATGGATGAAGTGCAAACAATGGAAAAATCAACATTGTAGGTGAAACATCTTGCTTAAGATATTTGAACATGGGTAAGGGGAATTTGGGCAATGTTGGATGCTACTTTTGAGATCCATATTGTTTTACGCAAGATAACAAAGATAGAAAATGCATTTTAAATTGAAAGTGTGTCCTATTTGTAGAGGAAAAGTCAAAATGAGGAGATTGATGTGTGGGCATTCATTCTTTGAAAAACAATGACATATGAGGATGTGAGAGGGAAAACTTATGAACATGTTGCATGTTTGAAGGTGCAAATACCAGAATCTTTTAAGCAATTGTTATAAACATTGATGATGAACACACCCATAGAGGTTCCTTTAAGTCAGTTTATTGTTATGGAGGCCATCCAACCAATAATACAGGACATAGATTGGCGAAGGGTTTCCTTCAAACATGGATGGTAGATAGCACAAGTATGTTTTACACCATCGAGCAACAAAATGTAATAAAGAAGACGACAATGGTGGAGGAATACAGTGATGATTGGGACCCAATATGGAGGAGGATGAACAACAAACTCAACTTAACCCTACTAAAACCAACAAATTTAAAACATTTGAAGGGGGAAATAGTTTTCCTTTGGGAAAGGAACCATAGATGTCAGGCCTGGGTTCAAGCAACAAAGGAGCACCGCGCAATGGACAAGGAGTTCCATGTGCAAGTTCCAACTATAATACTTGATGGGTGAATATAGTTCCAAACATTGATCCACAATTGTTGGTCCAATATAAATATGTATCATTTAAACCATTTAATCAACCATTTAAATTGTGCTGAAACAATTGAATTGGATTCTAAGTGCATCTCATCCATACACATCCTTGGAGACAATGCATGTGAAGACCCATTTGACCCATGAGATCATAGGGTTAAGACATTGGGAAGGAACCCCTTGGAGTGGTGGAAAGGATTATTATCAAAGGAGCAATTCTACTTTTTGATATGATGGATGAAAGAGGTGAAAAAAGGGTATAGCATGCCATAGGAGGCCTTAATGGACGCTTTATACAAGGTGAAGTTATATGTTCCTTTCGTTAATATTCTTGTCGATGGTTGAAACAAATGGATGGCTTTTGTAACTAATTATGGAAATTTGCTCATAGCACTCTATGGAAAAAGACATTAACGAGTGGTGCAAAAAGTGGGCAACGTTAGAGAATCAAAAGGAGACAATCCCAAGGAATGGGGTGGAGGATTTGGGAAAAAAAAGAAGGAACAGGAGCTTAGAAAGATCTATTCGAAGTACAAAAATAGAGTTGGGAAGCTTTTGCCAATTGCCGATCTATCCAACATAGAAGAGTTCTTCAATATTTTGAAGGAGAATTTTATGCAAATATAGCCGAAATGGAGCTAAAATGGACAATTGATAGGTTGTCTTGTTTTGTGCACATAGAGGTGAATGTCAAAGAAAGAGTGAGCTATTTGAAGATCTAGATCAAGGATGACATGGAAAAATTAGTACATGGATTCCCATTGAAGCTCACGGGGAACATATTGTTGGACCCATGGCTTTCAAAGAAAACATTCATATTCCAGGTGAGTGATGCAAACATTGCTTTCGAACTATATTTGGAAATGAATTGAATTTGTATATAAAGAGTTGTAGCGTTGAATGCAGCTCTTACAAGCATGCAAGGACAAGGTCGAGGAGTTAGAGAACGACCATCAAGAGCACATGTGAATAATATATGAGAAGCCAAAGTTCGAGGGAGGATGGGTGGCAATAAATTCATACATGTCAAAATATACAATGAAGTACTTTCTAAGAATTTTTTTGCATGAATTCAACTCAGATAATTTGGAGAAGGCATAATGATTTTATGATCTAACACTTGGGAGGAGCAATCGTACAATTTGCAAATTTTCCAACGATGTGTGTTTTGGTGATTAAACAACACAACTTCATCTACGAGCACTCAAAAGAAATAACAAAGTTTCAATAGGGAGAATTTGGTATGGCAGGTACAGGAAATTTGTTTTAATTGCAAAGGGGTTTGTTACCAAACTTTCAACTTGGTTGAAGTCATGGGAAGAACTAAACATGGTTCTTTGGAGCGATTTATAGTTGAAGTGATGGAGTACCAAACATTTATAATCAAGGGGATGGTATTTAGATTGACTAGTCACTCAAGTCCAGGAGGAAGAGAAAGAACTGTATGAATCTTATAAACACAAAGAAGAAAATTCAACTGGAGGAATGCCAAGTGGAGAGGTGGATGCAGATGCAGTGGAAGAGAGATATCATGAGCATCAAAGAGCATCTTCACCAACTCGATTATGATTGTGAATAAAGGGAAGAGATGACTGAGACCACTGGCATATGCATAACGGAGTGCATCGAACTTCATTGCATTTGGCATTGTAAAGGAAACCCAACTGGACTATCTTGTAGCACAAAAAATTTTACAAGCGCAAATGGGAGGATCATGTAGAGAGCCTAAATGCGATGAAGAGGTGACATTAAGACAAGCACATGGTATATAAAAAAAATAAAAACATGTAGCAAGGTATTCCATTGTGACAAATATGAATAGAGTGGTAGAGAAGAAAGATGTGCTTTTGATCCCAGAGTCATGGTTGGGAGTTTATATGACATACTTATAAAACAAAAAATGCCCAGAGGCTTTGGGGACTGCAAGCATGTCATCAGTTTGCGAGGTAGGTGAGAAGAACATCAATAGAACTATAGTTTGGATTGTTTTAAACTTGTGGCCCATGAGTTTTAACGATTGATTTTTGTCAAAATGTAAGATTATCAAATTCTACTAGGGGAAAGGGCAAGGAGGAGATCACACATTTTGATTTCATTATTGTTGACGTTCTTACCCATATTTAACAACATGTGACCTAATGGGTTGAAGATGTAAGTAGGTTGTTAAACTTAACATGTGACTTAACTTGTTATTTGACTTAACCTACAACATTAACCTAACTTGTTACTAAACCTGATAGGTAATATTATATTGGGTTAAGAAGATAGGTTTAGTCAACAGGTTGTTTGCAAAACTTATATTTGGCAGAATGAGTAGTAGAACATATAGTTAAACAAGGTGTAGTTTTTTGAAAATTTGGACTATTAATCTATGATATTGGCTAATGACTATTTATAATGGTCAGTTATGACTGTTGTATTTTGAAATAGCTAGTATAAGACTAGGAGGACAAATTCATTTTATAGATTATTTTTTTCATTTTTGGAACATGAATCCTTTTATTTCAGACAACTTTCTTCAAGCTTCTACTAATTCGTGTACATGTTAGTTTAGGATTTATAATTAATTTTAGTTTTATTATTTTTTTGCATATACTTGTTAAAAAAAAAACTTGTTGTGGGAGTATTCAGAAGTTAAATAACCTTAATGGGAATATAAAAACCTATTAACATTTGGCGACCACGTAGTGGATAAGAATTTAGAAGCAATCACACTTAGAAATTTTTGTTTGATTTAATAGTTTCAGTAGATTAGGTTTGAAAAACAATCATGCTTGAATTTTGATTTGTTTCATGTTTGCTTATTTTTGTGATAATTTTAGAATTGAAGTTTTTTTCTTCTTGATTTAGTTTGAAAACATTAGGAATAGGGTGAATTTAATGTAAAGTTTTTGAAATAAAACATGTGCCCAATCTATAAAAGAAGTTTTATATTAACTCCTGATTGTTGGGAGGGGTCGTTTTGAAAATTTTATGTTCAAAAGTAATGCAAGGGTTTTCCTAGAACTTGTTAATTTCATAAAATGTCAAGAATAATTACTAAAAGTTTTAGAGAACAGTTAGAATAGGTTAGACATCAACCTTTTTTGGAACTTGCACAAGAACAAGATGAATAACAAGTGCAACTTATGGGAAATGAACATGTGAATGCACTAAACACAAATGCAGCACAAAAAGGAGAAGTCAATGAACAACATCAAAATTGTAGCACAACTGGTTGTGCAAAGAGACCTTGTAGCACTTTTAACCACTCATTAAGAAACACAACGAACAATAACCCAACCATGGGTAGTGAATGTTTATCGTGATGAAAATCATGAACTTGTTTAATCGTTTGATGAAGTCGTTTTTGCACAACAACCATGGCGATTTACAATTTATCCAAAACTGTTGCATCTACACCAATTACAACATCTGCTAGTTTTCAAAACCACCCACCAAACATCAATATTAGTTTGGTACCTACTAATTTGGAGATGGAACAACTTCACCCACTCAATAGGTTGGAGCAACTTCGTCACATTGATCAAAGATCATCTAATCAATTGATTTTTATACCACATTTAGAACCTATTGAACCTAGAGCAACACTCATAGTTGTTCGACAAGGAGTTACATATCCACAAGGCACTTGGCATGTCAAATCAGTATCTGGTCCAAGTGAAAGATCACAAGTTTCGCATCATAGACCAGTTTCAAGAGGAAACCAAGGTGTCACCGACACGAAAAACTACAAAAATAAGAGCTAACCTAAGGACACAACAAGGAAAACAAATCACAAGAAGCTTAAGTCTAATTTAAGGTTGGAAACACAAATACACAAGGCAAAAACATAATATATGTTAGAAGATGATTCAAATAGAACTTTATTCTAATAATGTATGAAAACAAAAGTTATGACAAGAACATGTACGTAAAACTAATGTTGAACAAACTAAAGGTAATTGGAAGTTTTACCCCTATTTATACCCCTATCTATACCCCATTAAGGACCTAGCTCAAGGAAGCTTCCATATAGGTTTCCATGTGGGCACCTAATTAATAATGAACTAAAACTCAACTAAAATTTAATTAAGTGTTAATTCAAATTACACCCCATTGGGGAGCTAGTTCAAAAAAGCTTCCATAGAGGCTTCCAAATGTGCACCGACCAAAGCGGCTTCTTGAAAAGTTTCCTAATTAATAGTAAATTAGGAATTAATTATGAATTAACAATGATTTAAGCGATGATGTAGGTGACTATGTTGGTGCAAATGATGATGCAAGCGACGGGTAATGATGGTGCCTGTGACATCATCTCCCTTTTTAGCGATGAATCCCAGAAGGAACATCCTTGGGCTTGTTTGGATACCACAAGTGAAATTCCTTCACTTTTTCCATGGCATTTGATAAGCTCTCAACTAGTTCCCAGGTATATTCGTTGATGTTAGAACCTTGCTAATGAACTAAGTATTGTAACTAACGATGTGATATCCTTAAATCTAGGATTTCTTCAACCTCATATTCTTATTCACCATCAACTACCATTGGTGGAGGTGGCTCGTGTGGTCTCCTTGGAATGGTAGAAGCATGGTAAGGCTCCAACAATGAAACATGAAACATACGGTGAATCTTCATGGAATTTGGAAGCTTGAGTTGGAATGCCATTGTGTTTATTTGTTTGACAATGGTGAATGGGCCAAGTATTTGGTAGTTCCATTTTTTCGATGGTCATGTTGTCTTGATGTTTTGTCATCAAAGCCAAATTTGATTTTCGATTTTGAAATTTGGTTGGTCTTTACAATGTGCATCAACATTTTCTTTATATCACCTTTAAGCTTCTTCAAGGTTGGATACAAGTTGTGCTTGAATGTTTGCTAGCCATGCAACTCGATCTTTAGATACATGATTCATGACAGTGTTTACACCTTGGATGTCAAACTTGGGATGTAAGCCATGATTTGCAAAGAATGGTGTTTGTTATGTTGTTGAATGGATCGTGTTGTTGTAAGAAAACTTTGCCATAGATAAGATATTCGACCAATTATCTTGGTGATAAGTAATCATACATTGCAAATATTGTTCCAAGACTTGATTAACCCACTTTGTTTGCCCATTTGTTTAGGGGTGGAAGGCTAATGGTAACTTCTCCTTCACATTTAACAACTCGAAGAGTCACTTCTAGAACTTAGATGCAAATTGAGGTCCACGATTGGAAACGATGTCTTTAAGAAGTCCATGATAATGAAAAAGTGATCAATTAATAACTTAATCGACTCTTTGCCAATTATTGATTTGTTGCAGGGAATAATATGAGCCATCTTCATGAGACAATCCACCACCACTATAATGGAATCAAATGAATTAGATTGTGGAAGATCCATGATGAAACCCATGGAAATTGAAGACTATGGTGAAGTAAGGACCGATAATGGCTGAAAAAGTCCATGAGGGCGATGACGAGAATTTTTTACATGAGCACAAACATCACATGAGCCCACAATTCCTTCATGAACTTCCAAAGTTGCAGCCACCAATAGTCACGAGACACTAACTCCATGGTATTTTTGAATCCAAAATGGCCCGCAACCAATGTGTCGTGTTTGCCTTGGAGAACTTGAAGTCGCACAAGGCCTTCTAGTATGTATAATAATCTGTCATGATACATTAAACCATCACAAAATTTGAATTTGTTGAAGTCACTAAGAGGGTTCTTCCGATGACTGTTAGACAACATAATCATTAATTAAATCTTCACGAATGTGTTGAAGGAGGGTTTTATCTTTAGGAGTTACCAATAATGCTTAAAGCCAAAGGTTTTTGAATTTGAGAATGGTGTCACATTGTTGATTGTAAGCAGCATCCCCCTCCTTAAGTGTGAAGTAAGAGCGATGGGATAATGTGTTTAGTTTCAATTATTGTCGCCTTAGACGGTAAGTAATCATGAACTAAAATTGAGACAAGGATAATGCCCATCAAACTTGATATCAATTCAACACACAAGCCATCATGAAACATTGGAGATTCTTGTGATCAAAATACATAGTGATTTCATGTTGAGCTCCTTCAAGTAGATGACACCATTCTTTAAAGGCATCCACGATAACCAAGAGTTTTTTGTCATGAATCTTGTGGTTACTTTTGGTAAGGGGATAACTTATGAAAATGAAAATGAATTGGATGAAGAAGATTATCTTTTGTAGCTTGTGAGAGTACAACATTTAATGCAAAGTTAGAGGTGTTCGTTTCCAAAACAAAAGGTTTAGAAGGGTGTACATGAATCAAAAGTGGGGTAGTAGTGAAGGAGGCCTTCAAAGTTTGAAAGGCATTTTCAACTTCAATTTCCCAAGAAAAAGGTTGATCCTTCCGAGTTAGACGAATAAGAGGGGTCACTATCATGCAATAGTGTGCAACGAATCGCTAATAGAAATTGGCAAACTTAAGAAAACATTGAACATCTTGAATTGAAGTTGGGGTAGCCCAATCCACAATGGTTTGAAGCTTATAAGGTCCATGAAAACGCTAGCTCTGAAAAATAATATAACCCAAGAATTGTACCTTAAATTGATGGAATCCACATTTTTTCAATTTGGCATAAAGACCAATTTCTCGGAGTTTTTCCAAAACAAGACGTACATGGCGTTCATGGTCTAGCACGTTCTTTGAGAAAACAAAGATGTCATCGATGTAATAAACCACAAAATCATCCAAATATTCACAGAGGACATCATTCATCATATGTTGAAAGACAATATAGGTGCATTGATAAGGCAAAAGGGCATCACAACATATTCAAAAATGGTCATAACGAGTTATGAATGCCATTTTTCATTCATCACCTTCTTGAATGTGCACCAAGTTATATGTTCTACATAGGTAAATCTTGGTGTACACTTTGGCATGACTAGGTTGGTCCAATAATCTTAAGACTAAAGGCAAAGGGTACTTGTTCTTGACAATGAATCAATTTAATCCATGGTAATCGACACACATGCGTAAAGATCCATCCTTTTTCTTGAAAAATAAGATTGGAGCAATAGCTGGAGACTTGGAATGTTTCAAGATTTTTTGTCAATATATTTTCAAATCGCTAATAATTCGTCATGCGACAAATTATAGATGGGTCTAAATGGGGGTTGCGCTCCTTCCTCCAAATCAATCGCATAATCATATGGCTAGTGTTTGAATAATGTGTATGCATTTTTCTTTTCAAAAACATTTTTTTAGTCAATACTAAATTGGGATCTCAAGTTGTTGCATCCCAAGATCAAGGGCTAGAATGACATACATTAAGAATGCATCTCCTTTTTTTGTTGCTTGTATGAATTTTTTTTCTCCCACGAACAGAGGCTTGAAATGTTTGGATCCTTTATTACCCCCAATATTTCATTCATGCTTGAATTTTTGCATGCGTTGATTAGTTCTTACTATGTCTACATGCGCAAAACCATGTTCAGAGTCCAACGTGCTTATTGGAAAAGCTTTGTATTTTGGTGTAGTTTCATTTATTGACTCAAAATGAAAACCTTTGTCTTTTCAAATATTATGTAAAATGAATTATGATAACCCAATGATGATAAGGCTTGTCAGAGGTGAGACGACATTGAAGACAATTTTGCTACTATGTGACCCAATTATTATCGTCAATGCCTTAGTTTCATGCGTTATAGGTCCTAAAGAAAGGTTCCGACCATCGATCACTTTGACTGCCATTAGTATCATTTTTTCCACCAACTCCAAGTTATGTTGTTGTACCAACTCTGACACACTCCCAACTCCTTAAAGGGCTCAAATGTGAGCCCAAGTAGAAAGCAGCGGAAAAGGAGGAGTCGGAGCACGCTCCCTAGCTCACAACACTTTGAGGGGTAGAGGGGCGTGTTGGAGCTCCGAGATGGGACTAGGAAGAGTTGACAAGCTTTAGTCACTCACACGGGCCTGCACACAACCCACACAAAGTGGTTAGTGCAAAGTTGGAGCACCCTTGGTGCTAGGACGAGCCA
>Ga0116229_10001121_pt1 | contig 40687 bp, 32 predicted proteins | sample S1TSphgellanicum_3_FD_87313 | JGI IMG/M metagenome (GOLD analysis project Ga0116229, IMG submission 87313) | Host-associated microbial communities from peat moss isolated from Minnesota, USA - S1T2_Fc - Sphagnum magellanicum MG | ecosystem: Host-associated > Plants > Peat moss > Unclassified...
CAAGCCACCATTGGTCATATCCATCCTACACAAAATAATTATTTATAAATGTTTTCTAGTTTGGAATATATCCAAATGAGTATCTTCTCTCTTGCTTTCTTATTAGATGTGGAAATGTTTTTTATGAATGTTAATAAGAAAATATGCATTACTTAGGGTGCATGCATTAATGTTTTTTTTCAACCAATGAAATGTGTGATTCAACCTTGGTCAACATTTGCCTGATCTCAAATATATCCAATCTTTGATATGACATCATCCCTTGCTTGGTTTTGGCTGAATTATTTACCTAAGACTTATGAATGTGTAAAACTTAGAATTTAATGGTTGGTTTCATAATCCCATTTGTGGATCGATGTATTAAACCGAATTTACAATGAAAATTTCAAATACAAATGAAATGAAAATGAAAAAACCTTCAAGGTTGAATCTCTCTTAAGTTTAACTAAACATGATGACTAAGTCTTGCCATGGCTTTTCAAAATGTGATAGAAACTCAATGATGATGCATAAATTTTTATGATTATTTTGCCCAATTTTGTTGAACGAATTTTGATGAAGTTATCCACACCTTCACATTAATGTTGATCATGAAATCAATAGGGGCAAGAAAGGATTGTCATTAATGAAGGTGATAATTTGATGATATTTGGTAAGTGACAATCGTAAGGTTACAAGTTATGATTACATTCATTCCTATGTTCATTTTGGGTTCGTACCAAATTTGAGGTCATGTCACTTGGGCTACCACACACTAGTGAACTAACACCCATTCATCACATAATACAAGATAAATGGTGTTCAAACATAAAACAATTTTCATTGTATTCTTGTTCCATAATTGACCATTTGTTAAAGGGTGATTTGTGACATGTAATTGTCATTCATAGCAATTTGATTTGTAGTTGTACATAGTTGTTACATTTTTTAATAACTTTACTAGTGATGATTTATTGGTTACATACTAGTTATCATTTTTTAACTATGTTTTTGTATATAAGTACAGAAGTATAGGTGACAAGGAAGGAGATAAAATCATTTTTTTGAGACAAATGGTTGTAATACAAATTATACTTGTCGTATTGAATTCAATGGAAATTTTCTTAACTTCTTCAATTTTCTTTTGATTTAGAATCATAGAGTGTGTGTCTTATTATGCATAAAATGAAGAGATGCATATTGCAAATTGAAGTGGATTTACAAAAACCATTTAATTTTTAAGAACTTGAAAGGAATAAAAGCATAAAACATGCATTTTTCCATTTTTGGCAACCATTTTGAGGAAGAATTTTATAAGAATTCTTCAAGAATTTTTGGTTTTAGATCAGTTGTTTAAGTGTATTTTTAAAAAAATACGTGTGTAATAACTTTAACAATTTTTGTGTTAATAAGAAGGATCTAAAATATATATTGAATTGGCAGTAATTTAATTTGTAAAGGTATATATATATATATGATTGTTGAAAGGATAATTATATTTACAAAAAAATTATTTAAAATTTGATTATTATAAGAGGTAGACATGTCTAAAATGGTTATAAGGAATTTACATAAATAGATTATTCAAAGTAATCAAAATAAAGATAGAAGCAATATTGATACATTAAAGAATGGTGCTTACTAATAGGATGACCATAAAAGTAGGTTTTGATTCACAAGTGAACAAAGTTAATATTGAAAAAAGGATGAAGTTGTAAAGTAAGAGAGGATGTGAAACTTGCTACAAACATTTAGAGGTGTTGGAAATATGTCAAATTCATTAGAATAAATTTTTAATGTAGAAGATGCTATTGAGGCCATATCACAAGATCCAATTGCAAATGACGAATCAAGGTAGTCCATCAATCTTGTATTGAATTCAGTTCAAACGATTGGAACCATGGGCTTTTTAAGAAAATGGATTAAAAACTTATGGTAGAAGTATTAATGTACAAACCATGAATCAATAACACAACAATGTTAATGGATTAGTTATATGGATGAACGTGTAAGTGAACCAAGATAAAAAAGGCAATGTTGCACAAAATGCATAATATGGGCATCAAGGAAGACAACCAAATAATCCATAAGCTACACTGTCACAAACAAATAAATTTGCTTGTAAGTTATGTCATACAAATGCACATATTATTCACAATTGTCTAATTCATTTCATTTGAAGTTCGATAACATATGATTGATGAATTGTGGAATTCTGTTCAAAATACTCAAAGGAGTTATTTGACAATGAATCCATTGAATCAACCATTTCATCTAAAGTTTGACAACAGATGATTGATGAATTGTGGAGTTCTATTCAAAATACTCAAAAGAATTATTTGACAACAAATCCATAGAATCAATCACAATTATAGAATTTTAAAGCATTGATGATTGTGACTTCTATTAATATGTCAACAATAAATCAAAGAGTTGATAAACACTTGGGAACAATAGAAGGGTTTAAAGAACAACAACCTCCAATTGTTGTATTTCCATATTAGTATGGGTCAAACCCATATGCTTTTCCAATGGGAACACTAATGATGTCGATGAACATGAATGTGATGATGTCTTTATTAATGCCCATATGGAATCTCATGACATATCCCAAGACATGAAATGTATGTCCATCGGTACCAACAACTCAAATACATGTGAATATACCTATTATAATTAACGCACATAAACCAATCCTATGACATAGCAAAAATCAACGAGAGTTGTCATTGGATGCAATAATGGATGTAGTACCCACTAGTTTCACCACCACTGAATGCAAGAGGTGGAGTTGTTCCACAAGAACCACTAATGGATGATGGTTGATACCCAATTTAGGTTGGGGTACATTTGTGCCATCATGGTATTTGTAATTTGTCACATTAATTGGACCTCCAATGAAGAAGCATTTACCATATTCGACTTATGTCAAGGATATAGATCTTGATGCTCAAATATGAGTATTCAAGAAAGCTATCAAGGTTAATGGAAAAATAATTAATGAAGACATCATTAATCTATTTGGTTTTACTCTTCAAGATAATATTTTTGAATGGGGAGAAAATTTCTTGCACGATCATTTTAATCGTATTTTGCATAATTGGAGCAAGCTTTTTGTAAATGTTACAAAACAAGAAAAAATGATGAACATATCTATATGAAGTTGAGAAGTATCAAACAAGAAGAGAAGGAATATGTCAAAATTTATTATGAACAAATCCTCAAATTACCTAATTGTTTATATATTAAGGCCATCAATACATACTTCATTATTGTTTTTAAAGTTGGTCTACATCCATACATCCAACTTTCAACAATTGGATTGAAACATGAAACTTTAATCAAACACAAAAAAATTGTGATTTGTGAAGAAAGTGGACCAAAGGGCTACAATTCTTTCTTTATTAATTCATATAAGTAAAAATGGAATCCAATCAAATACTAAAAATTCTAAACATAATAATTGGTACTATACAAATTGCAATAGGAAAGGCCATAATACAAAAGCATGTTGGGCCAAAACTATAGAAGTGCTAAATGTTTTTTTAGTTTTTGTGGTAAGAGTAGTAGCTTAATTAATCAAACTAGTACAAGTACCAGTCAAGTGTCCATGTTTGTTTTGTAACTAGATGGACCATAAATATGTGGATTGCCCAAGCAGATTTGAAGTACAAACAATACTTTAGAATAAAACTCTACAAATTATGGTCTAGAAGTCATCACATCCGAATAACACATTTCAATTAACGTGGTTGTTATGGTGGTAACTTGAAATCATGTTATACCAAAAGAACATGTGTTTGAGGGATGTGAACCATTGAAAGCATGAACATTGATTGGTTGGGATGAAGATTTTTTTGGTCAAACATTTATTGATAATATTCAAGCCATGCATGATGAGGAGATGACCAATTTTTGATACTAATTAGCCTGGATTACCTACTACGACCTCAATTCCATCATCGATACCATTGTTTATGCCTATGTTAATGCAACCCTTAGTATTTATTCCATCCATTATCCAATTCGTAAAACAAATTTTTGTAGGATATCAATCAACAAGTTCTTGATACAAAATATACTTTGAATTTAGGTCAACTCATTAAGATAGCTCCAAAGTTAAAACAATATTTGACTTAGAAGTTTTAGTCCACGAAACCATCAGTTCCAAAACTAACATTTGTCCATGTAATACATTTGTAGCCATAGATCAGATATGGTTGTTATACAGGTACATATTGAAAATCTTGTTGATGATGTTTTGTAAATGGTGGATTTGGAATCAATATAATTACAAAAGAGTTGAGGGCCACTTTAAGGTCACCTAAATGTCAACCAGCCCCTTGTAATATGTGGATGGCAAATTAGACAATTACAAAACCTATTGGTTTAATCCATGATCTTAGGATATTAGTTCATGGTATTCCATATAATGTAACTTCTATAGTTATGCAAAATAGTGTTTTGGATTGCACCTATTTTATGCATTTAGGACAACCTTGGTTACGTGATGTTAAAGTATCCCATGACTGGGGAACTAACATCATTATTATACATGGTAATGATATGGTCAAAACCATAGTAGTAACTAAACATCTAAGAAGTCAAACAAAATGTGTTGAAGTTCTTTTATGTTATGATTTTCAAAATGGGATCACATATGAAAAAGAAGACCTTGTATTCAAAACAAAACCTAGTTTTTTTAATATCATACTATTAGCTTACCAATTGTTTAATAAATCGAACCTTTAATGTCAATGAACTTGAATCTACATTCACATATGTGGTATCAAATCCTACCTTGTTGGGTTCTATAGTTTCATAGGAGTTTAGAAATTATTCAAATTTTTTTTATCAACATGACATTGATGATTTGGATGTTTACAAAACACTAGCTCAAAAATGAGTATAACAACTGTAGATTGTTGCTTGGACAATCACCAAAGAAAAACAATTAAAGCGTATCAATCTTGGTACCATGGAGTGTCCCCAATATGTGAAGATCATGTTTTTGGCTTATAGATCTTTTGAAAGAGTTCAAGGATATTTTTACTTGAACTTATAATGATTTAAAAGGCATTCCTTGTGAAATTGCATAACATCATATTGACCTTGATACTTCAACTGCTAGTTCATCAAGCCCGATACCAATTAAATCCAAACTATGTTGTTATTATCAAACAAAACATTGACAAACTTTTTGCTACAAGTTTTATACAACATGTGGAAGAAGCATTTTGGCTATCATTGATTATAGTTGTTCCCAAGAAAAATGATGAACTATGAATTTGTGTGGATTTTCGAAAGCTAAATGCATAAACTAAGAAAGATCCATATCCTCTTCCATTTACAAATGAGATCCTTAGTGCTATTGTTGGCCATGAGACTTATTCATTTTTTGGATGGCTTTTTTGGATATTATCAAATATCCATTGCATTGGAAAATTAGTACAAAACTACTTTTGCTATTGATTGGGAAACATTTGTTTGGGTAGTGATGCCATTTAGAGTGAAAAATGGTCCACCGATTTATCAACGTGCTATAAACAAAACATTTCATGAATACATTGATTTATTCATGAAGATATTTTTCGATGATTTTACTATTTTCAACATCATGGAAACTCACCTAGATAAAATATGATTTTGTTTTTTGAAATGTCATGAGTTTGGTAACAATTTCAATCTTGAGAAATGTGCATTTATGGTATATTTTGCTTTCAATATTGGATTTGTTATTTTGAAGAAGGGAAAACTTCATGATTCGAAGAAGGTACATGCTATCTTGAATATGTAGATTCCTACAAATCTTACATAGATCACAAGGCATGGGTTGGCAAGGCAACTAAAAGTTAGTTTGAAAAGTTTGGTTTTATTTTTAAAAGTTTGTGTTATGTGAAAGACAAAGACATCAATTTGGTGGACATGACCATGACCTTAGAAGTCAATAATTTATTGTGAGGCATTAAGTTTGTGTATTTCTTTTGATGGTGCATGTTTTGGACAACCATGAGCAATGCAATTCAATATGCAACAAATGATGACAAAATTTCCAAAACTTGACATTACTTAGTGTGAAATATGCACAAACGTCCCTCCAATTTGTAGCACATGGCCAATAAAATCAAGTATATTGTAATCTTGATTTTTGAATTGTAATGCAAACATTTGTAGGTTGTGAAATGCATAATAAAATTGATCCTTTCTTTTCATTGTGCATTGTAGGCAAGGGGGCAAATGAATGGAAGTGAACATGTCAAGAATATGGTTTGCATGAACACAAATTAGAAATTCTAATGAAAATGCATTTCACATCCAAGGTTACAACATTGCAACAATTCTTGGCCCATCAAACTGCAATTATCATGTGTTATAGTCATGAAATAGAATCTTTAGCTTAGAAGATTCCTTGAGCACAAATTTGGGCAATTGCTAAGGTAATTTATGATGCATTTTTTCCTATTATGATAACACGAGTAGTTAATAAGTGGTGTGAATATTGGCTATGATGGTCAAATGTTTTTGCTTTCGCAATTAAGTTGTATGTGAAACTTTTTAAGGAGAAATTGGAGTTTCAAGCATAAGTTGATGTTGATGAGGACATGAACATGCACACCAAGGTGAAACAACTTGGTGCCAACATCATGTGAAAACAAATAATTATTGTTTTGAGGCCCTTCCTCAATTTTATAGATTGCTTTGGGCTTCCTAAAGTTCACAATATTGTTGTTTTTATGTTGAAACCTCAATTTAAGGACTTGAGTCTAGTGGTAGACTACATTGGCCACTATTTTGCAATTGAAATTAATGTTACATATGACAATTAGTTCCTCCTCCCAACCTTCAAAATCTTATACCAAAATTTGCATGGATAGTTGAATGCTTTTTCAAATTTTGTGCAATACTAATGATGTTTTTGGAGTGGGATGTTTAAGGATGAAACTTCTTTTGAACAAATAAATGTTGTTTAAAATTTATTTATTTTTGTTTGCACACTTCAAGCTATTTTATTTTGGGTATTATGTGTGCAAACATATGTTCAACGTCATGTTTTCACACATTTGATGTGCCATTGGAAGATGTAAAAGACCTTTTTATTTGGTGATAAAAACATGAAGGGAAATTTCTAACAATTGTTTATTCAACTAAAGTGATTTTAATCCTACCTAGTGGTCAAATTGAGATAGAGAAAGTTTTATCTATTAAATGAATTCTCATAGGCCTTTGTCAATGTTGGCTTGGTGTGAAGAACTTGGATCTCTTAGTTCTTATTATTAAAAATTGGCTTGATGATCCTACTATTGTTGTCGAGGATAAGGAAGGACCTAAAGATGTGGATAGGTTTGGTGAGGGGACAAGGAGGATATATAGTCGATTGTGATGGACATCAAGTTTTTTTTTATGAGGTTGAGGATCGATCATGTAGAAGATTGTGTGCAAAATTGGGACACATATCCATGATTTTGGTAGCATTTTGTTCATGATTCACATGATATTTAAATTTGTTTCATTGAACTCTTATGTCCCTATTGCCACTTTGTAAATATTTCAATTCAATGATCACATTGGACATTATAAATGCATATTTTAAACCTTTCATGTGAATGAAATAAAAATTTTCATGTTATGGCATGTTATTTGTGTCATTCTTTTAGTTTTTTTCTTTCTTTTTACAAGACTTCTTACATGGCATGTAAAAACACTACAAGTGTAAATTTTTTTACACTTACACTATGTAAATACATAGCTAAAATTATTTACACAATTTTATATTTACATGCCTCACCTTGTATATTTACAGTTACACAAAATGTAAGTCCTAAACCATATACACACACAACATTGGTAGTTGCTTAGGTGATAATTCTTTAATTTTTTAAAAATTAAGTAGTCTAAGTGGCAATCATCCATAGGAAGATGTTGAAAAAATGGTGATCATCCCTAAAAAGATTTAACCAAATCTGGATATAAACCATATATGAAGTACAAATCTTTAATCAACCTTTTGTATTCATGGCTATGCACTGAAAACCAAATATAGAATTCTGATGAATTTTATTATTAATTTTCTCATTTTTGGTGAAATGAATTTAGATGAAATAAATAAATAAATAAATAAATAATTTGACGGACATGTGTTGAAATGGCCAAGGTACTTTGGTAGCAATTCCTTCTTAAGCTCTTGATACAAAACATTGAATTGGGTTTGCTCATTTAAAATATAATAAAATAGCTTAGATGCTAGCTCCAATTTTTCCACATAAACTCCAAAAGAAAATGATGCATCTGGTTGCTTCTTTGATTGACCATAATTGACAAACTATTGTTGGCCCATAGTCTAGTTGTAGTAGTAGTGTGCACTAACTTAATCACCCAACTACCTAACCTACACCATAGGGTGGGTAGGTAGGTAAGTAGGTAGGTAGGTAGGTAGGTTTATCATGTGGCAAAGCTTTGGGGGAAGAGCATATGAGTGAGGTGGATGACCATAGAGAAATAGGCTAAAAATTGGGTCTCCAATCTCCACCCAAAAAGAGAGTTCTACTCTTATCCTCTTCTGAAACCATCCACAAATCCCCCTTTTTTTTTGGTAATAGAGTTTTTTTCCTGAAAGTCACCCTGTCTTTTTGGGGCCCCCAATAGTTTGAAGTTTGAACCTAGAATCCTTGTTTCATCCCCAATTTTGGAGTGTAGCCTCAAGTAAATTAAGTCAGTGAAACTGGGCACCATGTTTGAAATGAAACTGGGTATCAGTTTCACACAAGATTTGGTAACATTTTAAAAATTCTCACAAGGACTTTGATTTTAGTGAAGAATTTTAGATGAAACAGCATTGGAAGAAGGGTGCAGCAGGTAATTCAAATCCAAAACTAGGGGTTGGAACTCCTCTCAGGACAACTCTAGGTGAGGTAACCAGTTTGATCCCCTCTTTTTTTTTTTTTTTTGGGTTTTTAAAATCCCCTTCTTGTATACTGCTTTCATCCTGACTTTTTGATTTTGGGCTCTAGTTTTGTCAAAACTGGGGGGGGGGGGACCCAGTACCTTGAATTTGGGGGTCCTTTATGGATCAAATCTTAGTAGTTATAGTTTACTATTCTGCCAATTATAAAAGCCTTTATGAAGAAGACATAAAATAAATTATTTGGCTCTTGGACTTGGACTTGGACCCCACTTCTGAACTCAGAAAAATGGACTTATTAGATGAACTTGTTCTGATGATAGTTTCTTTTATTGTATGTCTGTTGTTGGTGTGGTGGTGGTGGTGATGATGATGATGGTGGTGGTAATGCAGCTTCTTGTGTGCTTTCATGTAAGTTGGGGAGGAGCTGTTGATTTTGTTGGTGTAATTAATTGTCTGCCAAGGAGATTTAACATTTCATCTTTAGATTCCCAAGCATAAAAGGAGCTTATGGTGGTGCATTCACACTTGATGTTAAGTCATTGTTAAAATGAAAATCTAGGTGGCATCATCCTAGGTGGCACCTAATGTTAAATGGGCCATAGCTCAATGTTAAGTGAATATGAGCTTTACATAAAATTTAATTTTCATGGCAACTAGGTTTAAGTCCTAATTAAATGGCTAGCATGATGTTACGGGACTCAACCCTAGAGTACCAAACACCAAGTGTGAACGCACCTTTGGATTGAGCTCCTTACAAGAGAGACCTCTTTGGAGTACTTATGTGTTTAGTCCACCAACCTATTTAACCAAACTTAATTTTAAAAAAATAGTTTGAAATCTAACTTATTTAACCTAACTTGATTAAAAAAATAGTTTGAAATCTAACTTATTTAACCTAACTTAATTTTAAAAATAGTTTGAAATCTAACTTATTTAACCTAACTTTATTTTAAAATAGTTTAAAATGAAATCAACCTATAGTTTAACTCTTTTCTAAATTTCAGGGTTTTTGGTTATGATTTTTTAAAATATTTGTCCAACCTTTAACAAATAAGAAATGCAATGTAGAACATTTTGGGGATGACACTTGTTCACACGAAGAGAAAAAATGTTCATGTAAAGGTAACATTTCTATTTAGTATATTGATACACATATATATGTTTTTTGAGAATGCCCCATTTCTAAATTACCCAAGGAATTTGGAAGAATCGAGCAACCACAAAATTCGTAAGTAGGGCTTGAATTGATTCTGCATAATTAATTAATTGTTTATAATGAGTAATATGTGGTGATTATTTATGTTCTATTATGAATAATGAGGTCTTTCATGTCATGTTATTACAAGTCAAGGAATACAAAGCTTGATTGACTCCCTTTGTTGATGCATTCTTTAATTGAGGAGCTCATTGTTTTTATCCCACATAAATAATACAACCTTCAAAAATAATCCCATGAGTTTCACAAAATCGTGTTATATGATTTTATTTTTTGTTGCAAGCTTATTACAAAATATTGGGTTTTTAATGAAGATTTGCAATTCAAACAACCACCCAAATCCACAAAATATTGGATGTTCTAATGAAGATTTGCAATCAAACAACCCACCCAAATCCACAAGATATTGGATGTTCTAATGAAGATTTGCAATTCAAACAACCACCCAAATTGATGGTTAAGAAAACCATTGACACATTCCCCCATTCTATCCTAATGAATTAGGAGTTTGGAATTGATTTGGAACACTTTCACACATCCCTCTTGTGTACTTTGCTTGGGAATAACTCTTTAGATTATTGTTGTATAACACAACTTCCCCTACCAATTTGAAGAGTGAGTATGCGGATCTCGAATATGTTACAATATTCACCACCTTTTTCATTTTATTTTGTGTCCCATAGCTAACCATGGTGGTTAGGTATGCACTATGTACTAGGTAACCATCCACATGCATCTACCCACTTACTAGCCACCAAGTGCCTTACCTACTTACTATCTTTACATAGTAACAACTAACAACTTACATTCCATACTTTACTTATGGTACAAGTTGACCCACTTATATTAGAGTTTTAAAAAATAAAATAAATTTAATTAATTAATTAATGTTTCAATTTTTTGATGTTGCTCAAGTGATGATACTTCATAAATATATTTATCCAAATTGGGTGATATTCAAAATATGAACATAAAAATATTAGGCACCTTTTCATATTGTGGGAAAATTGTGGTGATTTTTTTACAAAATTTTGAATTTTTTTTTCGTTTTCTTAAAATTTTCTTTTTGATAAAAAATGGGACTTTGTTACAGAATATTATTTTCAAAAAAAAATTCTTTCATAAAATTTTGAAATTTCGCCAATTTTTTTTTCACTAACTTAGGTAGGGGAAGCCTTGGGTGAACCAGCACCTACATTTGTACCATGGTAAGAACTAAAAGCTCTGAATTTTTCTAAGGTTGCTTCTAACCATGGTAAAACTCCCATCCTAAAATTAAATCAGAAATTCAACATCTTTTGGGTTAAATATGCTGCCACTAAAAGTCACAACTGAGGCTATAAAGGCTTTCCAATGGATGGTGCAAGCACTCATGGGTGGTGTTAGGTTGAACCAGCACCCACCCAACAGACCATACAAGATGGATGATATGTGGACAAGAAAAACGTTTTCATTGTATTCCATTCCCATACCTAAGCATGGTGGTTACGTATGCACTAACCATACACATACATCTACATACCTAGTAGCCACCAAGTGCCTTACCTACAGACATAGTAACCATTTATATTACCTACCTACTTCTCTATGATACTTTACCCCCATACATATGTACCTTAAGATGCGTTCACACTTGGTGTTAAGGACTCTAGTGTTGTGTGCCCTAACATCATGCTAGTCATTTAGGACTTAATCCTACTTACAATGAAAATGCCCATGGAATAGTCACTAAATTGAATGAATGTAAACACACATCCACATACATAAACAAACTCACACTCTAGCTCCCTTGTTTCCCCCCTCCCACTTCTTCCTATAGGAGAAGGTCTTGCTATGCAAGCCTTTCGGATTTGAGATTCTCAAGGTTGGTAGGCCAAGGGAGGGTGAAAATTCGTAAGTTAGAGGTAAGTCAAGAAAAGTGAAATATGTAAGATTCAGGCTGGGGAGCAACCTGAAAATACAAAGGGAAATAAATGGCGTGTCTTTACACATAGGAAAATATAATCTTACAATAGAGTTATCCTTGAAAGTCAGGCGATTAGGGGGCAAGAACGGCCAGTTTCAGCATAATAGGCCATCAAACACGTAACTGGGAATGAAAATTTTTAAGAGAAGGAAATAACTGGGACACAAACTAGTATTTCCACCGATTTTGGCGGCAAACTGAGTTTCATCCTGTGTTTCCTTTTTTCCTGAGCGCGTACACTGCTGCTGCTACATATAAATTCACTACTGACTCCTACTTTGTACAACTGCTATAATTAGTCTCGAACCTTGTGCATTAAATGCTGAGTTTCAGCAATTTCATACCGAGATTTATTAATACTTTACCGATACCTCTAATAGATTCAATAGCAAAGAGGAAGTCAAAAAAACCATGAGCAAGCAAATGGATGGATACCACATGTGGTCACAAGTGACAACAAAGGCAAGCTAGCACAGAAAACTCTGAAGACCATTGTCAGTCACAAAATGACAAAAATCTCACCATCTGTCTCAAGTGGACTCTGAATCCATGGGCATGCAAACCAGACTACTACAAACACACTACAAGAACTTTCTTTGGAATTTATTGAAATGATTGGGTTTCTGAACACAGGAACTAATTGGAACCATGTGAAGTGCGGAGGGGAACTTACCCACCAGTGCACCAAGCAGGATGGATGATATGTGGACAGAAAACATTTTGTTCCATTGTATTCTTGCTTTGTTGTTAACCATCACGGTCGTTAGCCATGCACCAACCTAGTAACCAAGTGCCTTAAGGACTTTCCTACATAGTAACCAAGTGCCTTAACTACTTACCTACCTAGTAACCAAGCGCCTTAATGACTTTCCTACATAGGAACCAAGTGCCTTAACTACTTACCTACCTAGTAACCAAGTGCCTTAACGACTTTACTACATAGTAACCAAGTGCCTTAACGACTTTACTACATAGTAACCAAGTGCCTTAACTACTTACCTACCTAGTAACCAAGTGCCTTAACAACTTTCCTACATAAGAACCAAGTGCCTTAACTACTTACCTACCTAGTAACCAAGTGCCTTAACTACTTTCCTACCTAGTAATCAAGTGCCTTAACTATTTACCTACCGACAATTGTAATCGCTAAAATTTCTTACCTATATTTACCTATGGTGCTTAACCCACTTACCTACGGAGCTTACCAAGGGGAAACAAGAGGGTTTCGAAGATAGGTTTCTCTAGTGGGTAACGCGGTTGTAGTTTCATCCACAATTGGGTCATAAGGAGGGGTCTCCAATGAATGGTGCACCAACGGTTGCGGGGTCACACAATAAGAATCCCTTTTTATGTTGGCTTTTTGCTTTGGGATTTCAAGGATGTCTCTCTCCCAATCAATATTTTGTTCATTCCGAATGGGTGTGAAAAGAGGACCCACTTGAACAAGATTTAATATTTATTGGTTTGATTGGATTCAAGCCTTTTCCGCTCCACCCCGGCCCCCACATAGGGGGGGGGAATGAGAACAACATTATTAGGGTTCCTATTGTGATAACTTGTCCAAGAGCTTCTCTAGAGCCCACATTCAATCAACTCTTGAAGCCTTCTCCTCTTGAAGCTCTTAAGAGTCGAAGTGAATGTTGGCATGTTCACGGATATAGGGCAAGGTTAATTAGGGTCAGATTCTAGGGTTAGGTTTTAGGGTAATCTTAAACCCACCTGAGGTTCAGAATTTTTTTGTTGAAAATCGGATTTGAATCAGAGTCAGAAACCACTTTCTTGAACACACTCGCTCAGGATGACCCATTAATAAGACGCCTGCATTCGCCCATGATTTTGGGACGTGCTTCTCGACGCCATCACATTTCTGATTTTCCCAAAGCAGCTTTTTCATTGTGTCGGAGCACTTAAATTAAAGCCTAGAACATTAAAATAATAATAAATAATAAAATAATAAATAATAAATAATTTATAAATATAGATTGTCAGCAATTTGTTCTTTGAAAATTTGTTAGCTTCTTTGGACAATGTCCAACATGGCTCTGCCATGACTAGCAAAAAAAAATTCCTTTCTTCCACCCACCCACCCACCCCCCTTGACTAGCTACAAAATCATGGTGGCACACACACAGACAGACACACACACACACACACACACTCTCTCTCTCTCTCTCTCTCTCAAGCTTTTAACTGGTAGTGGTCTGGCTCTAAATCCTTCTTCAATTATGTTGAGAGAGAGAGAGAGAGAGAGAGAGAGAGATAGTAGCCCACACACACACAATCAGAAAGCACACAAAATGTGGCAGATCCAGCAACTTGGAAAGTCCCTTATGAACTCCATTTTCTCCTCCTGCAAAAAATTTGGATGGATGGATGGATGGACAGACTTGACCAAAACAAATCCACAAAGACAATAGGTAGCTACCAAAACAGAAGAAATCATTTATTATTATTATTTTCAATTTTATATATATATATATATATAATATTTTTGGGATGAAAAATAGTCTTGAAGTTTTTGGCCTTTTGTCTCAATAATTTTGTGTAGGAGGAAAAGCTTGATGAGAGGGGAACAGCCCACCCCCCCACCCCCCCCACACTTTTTTATTTTTATTTTTTAGGTACATATATATATATATATACTAAGTGAGACTTGGATTGCTTGTTTGTGCATAGGGTAATCAAAATTTTCCTTATCTTGCAGGAAAAATTATATAAAATAATAAAATAATAAAATCCAGGTTTACAAACAAGCTCAATAATAAGCATGAGATAATTCAAATTCATTCATAAAAATTAATGTTAATTTATCCTATATATAAAAGCAAACATGGTGTCTGTCTATCTGTGGTGACAAACAGGGCAGGGCAGGGCGGCCAGGGCAGACACCCGCCCATAGCAGGTCATTTTCAGTTACGCCTGAAAAAGCAACAGTTTTTGTGTCTGTCTGTGTGGGCAGTGCCTGGAAGATTCTTCCAATCACTGCCCGTTCCTGGTGGAGCTTCCCCAGATGTAACTGACTCTAGAGAAAAAAGAAATCAAGGGCAGTCTGATTTTTTGAGGCAAAAGATTTGGTAGACCAGAAAAAAAATATTTATTTATTTATTTATTTTTGTATTGACCAAGACTACCTTTTTTTTCTTTTAGCTACTATCCGTCCCGATTAAGGGGACAGATGAAATGTCCGTTCAACTTGATGATGGGACGGATTTAGGGGAAGACCAGAAAAAAAATATTTAGGCCTTGGACAGACCAGAATCAATTTTATTTTTTTTTGTATTGATCAAGACTACCTTTTTTTTCTTTTAGCTACTGTCCGTCCCAATTAAGGGGATGGATGAAATGTCCGTCTGACTTGATGACGGGACGGATTTTGGGGAAGCTTTTTTTCTTTTAGCTACTGTCCGTCCCGATTAAGGGGATGAATGAAATGTCCGTCCGGCTGGATGATCACAAAATAATAATAAAAATAAAAAACACATAAAAATAAAAAAATAAAAAAGTTAAAAGTTTAAAAAAAAAACTAAAACGCAAACCAAGTTTAAAGAAACCGGGGGACTTCACAGTGGCCGAAGGTCATGGGCACCCACTAGTTGAAATAAAGTCTAGAATTTGGTGTTCCTTTTTCTCTTGTGTCTGTCTGTTGAAAGATTTTTTTTTTTTTTTTTTTAAATTTCTGTTTTTTGGAAAGGTTTTTCTGTGGGTTTTTAAAAATTATTATTATTATTATTATTATTATTATGATGCTGATGAAAAAGGATTCTGGCTGCTGCCTTTGTTGCAAAGGAGTGTTTGAGTCAGTCAGTGGTCAGCTTCTACACTACCACTTTACTTACTTCTCCCATGTGTCATCATGTTCAGGAGATATGATACTTTGTTGTTGTTGTTGTTGTTAATGTTGTTACATTCTCAAGTTTCTCTGTCAGCAAATCAAAAGAAAAGTTATAAAACAAAGAAAAAAACAAGGGAAAGAGACATAGAGAGAGAGAGAGAGATTGAGACTGAGATTTTCCAGCAGAAGATTTTTCAGTTTTGTTGTTGCAAAAAATTGTCAAATGTTTTTCCTTTTTTCTACTTATCACATGATCAGCTTGTGCAGCACAACACTTGCTTGCTTGCTCTTGGCTACTACTTCTACTACTACTACTACTACTAGACGACAGTTCTACTACCACTTGTTCTAGTCCTACTACTGTTCACATGGGTGCTGTTGCAATGAAATCTTTTTCCCAGATTTCTCACATGTATAATGCTGTTGCTGCTGCTGTTTTTGTTGTTGTTGTTGTTGTTGCTGCTGCTGTTAGAGACTGAAAAAAGGGGGGTCTTTGACAAAACCCAAACATGGGTTTTTGTTTTCTTTCCTTTTTTCTTCTCTGGCCAGACACATAATCTGGTGGTGTCCAGAGCTCAATCAAGGATCCTTGAGATGGAGCTTGTGATCTAGGTCCAGAGATGGTGATTTAGAGTTGTTGTAAAAGTTGCAGCTGTTTTCTTGTTGTCGATGTTGTTGGGAAGAAGAAGAACTGACATTACTAGTACTAGTACTAGTACTAGTACTACTACTAGTACTACTACTACTGCCAACCCAAAAAGTTATGCAACACAAGCTCATGCAAGGTAACTTCCCAAATGGGTGAAGAAGATTAGATGGATGGGTCTGCTCCTTTTGTATCTTTTGAGCTCCCAAGGGGTTTTGGCATTTGGGTTTTGTTTTTGCAATTGGGCTTTTTCAAACAGCTGCTTTTGTTGTCAGGTCTGGTGACATTTGAGGAGTTTCAAAACTTTTCCTTGCTTGCTTGCCAAGGGTTTTTTTGTGTGTGTATAGATGTGGAACTGGAACTGTTGTGTGTTGGTGGTGTTTTGGGTTCAAGGTTTGGTCGAGAGAAGACTAGGAGGAGGAGCAGTGTGGAGCAGGGATGAAGAGGAGGGTACCACCAGGCCTCCTCCCACGTTGGAAATGGATGGCAACAGGGCTGCTGTTCATGGGACTTGGTGTCATGTTAGTGGTCTTTTTGAAGATGCAACAACAGACATTGAAGCTTGTTCATCATCATCGGCATCATCACTCACCAGAGTTCTCCTTCCTGCCAAAAAGCTCCAGGCAGCGAGGAGAAAACTCATCAAAGAATGATGGCAACGGTGACAAGCTTGCATTCTTGTTCATTGCTCGGCATTCCATCCCACTGGACATCCTGTGGGAGCATTTCTTCCTGGTAGATCACTTTCTCCCTCACAACCACCCATTTGCTCCTAGGTGGAGTGTTGTTGATCAGGGTTTTCTTTTTAGGATTTTGCGATGGATGACAACAACAGGATGGATGCCACACAAAAAATAAACTCAAGGTTTTTGCAAAAGATTACACTACGTGGGAGCGATGCAAATCACAATTGACTACTGACTTTGAGCACACTTGTGGAAATGGAAAAACTCAACTTGGGAGTGTCAATCAACAGGAATCGCAAAAGCACAAGTACAGTGTATACATACATGCGCGACCTGGATACGTCTACACCACAGAGAACACACAATGCCGTTCTTTTCTCAATCGCCAGCTGAAGAACTCTGTTCAGGTATGCACTATTTTTCTTGTGTTGGGTTCAGTTCCAGTGTTGCTTCAATACTGCTAGCAATTGTAAGAAAGTATGCACCACAGAAAGCTCATTTGCCCCTGTTGAGTTTGGGGTTTGGGGGGGGGCACTGGGCACATTATTGCCATTTATCATGAAGCTCACAGGTGGTGGTGGTGGTGGTGATGTGGCATTACACTACAGGTAGAGTGGGGAGAGGCAAGCATGGTAGAAGCTGAGCGCTTACTGTTGGCAGAAGCCTTGCAAGATCCTCTCAATAAGCGATTCATTCTTCTTTCCGACAGGTAGTATGGATTCATCACAAAGCATGTTATCATGGAGGAGAGTTTTTCTCATAGATGTGTTTTCCATTCTTTTTCCCATCTTTAGAACATTTCTAAGGTGTTATGTGTTAGCCACTGAAGTAGTGCAGGAAAAAACAACAGTACGATAGGGTCTCTTCTGATGCTGCTTCAGGGGAAAATCTGATATGTTGGCAGTTGTATCCCGCTTTACAACTTTGACTACACATACAACTATGTTATGTCCTCGCCGAAAAGCTTCGTAGACAGGTATGTTTATCTATCTGCAAGGTGGCTGAAGATTGTTTTTAAACAAGAAGCCCAGATATGTGGTCAGGAACAAGAAGGTTCTCGGATACCCATTCACTGCACTGTGGTTTTCTATGTTGGGAAATTCCTAGGGCCGGCAGCATCTGAATCTGTGAACCAATTGTTTGTTGGGTCTTGGTTTCTGGGGTTTCTTTGCAGTTTTGTTCACACTAGAGATGACCAGTACAATCCCAAGATGAGGAATGTGGTACCAAGAGAAAAATGGCGGAAGGGGTCCCAGGTATTCATTGTGCACTTGGTGATCTTCATGATAGCTGCTTTACTTGGTTTTTCCCACTTCTTCTCTCATCGTTCTCTGTGTATAAGCATTTGTGTCCCGAGGCATCCATCTTCAAGTATGTGGGAGATGTGATCATCATGTTAGTCTCCAAATTGACAGAGAGCACTGGCGGGCGGCCTGGCTGGGTGGGGATTTCTGCAGTGGTTTGTTTTGGTACGAAGTCATGCACAGGCAGTTGTATCTGACTCTTCTGTGTTTGCAATTTTCCAAAAGCACTGCCGGGTAGAGAATATCCTCCTCTTATTTTATTTTATTTGGCTTGAGTTACCTATGTAATTGCATTGTCATGAACTGTGTTTTACAAATTATTATTTGCCACTCAAACATAATAAAGCTTGGTTTTTATGCAAATGGGTTTTTTGTTTTAATGCCTGGTACTTAGATCTTTCTTTGGAAAATGGCTGATGGAAAGAGTTCTGTATTTGAAACTGCAGAAGATGCTACTCCCCGAAAATTGGAGAGAAGTTGCTTCTGTAAGACCTAATTCCAATTCTTGTCACATTGCAGTTTTGCTAGGGTTTTTCTAGCTCTCCATGCTGCTGCTATCAGAGAGTGTAGCAAAGTTTTAAGATTGTTGAACAGATTGCAAACAACGTTCTAGATCTGTTCAGATTGTGGGGCAAAGTTCTAGGGTTATTCAGATTTTGCAAATGAAGTTCTAGAGTGTTTCAGATTGCAAAGCAAAGTTCTAGAGTATTTCATATTGCAAAGCAAAGGTTCTGGTTTGTTCACAATGCAAAAACTTGGAGTGATGATTATGTCAGTTTACTTTGTGGTGAATTCAGACAAACAAGACACATGAGAATCACAATTGCATACCAGATGAGCATTACATACAGACTCTCATAGCGGTGTGACCTCATTTCTCTCTCATCAGGGTTTTTTCTTTTTTTGCAATTTCTTGCATAGCCACATTGGTGATCATCCACAAGAGGAATTAGCCAAATTCAGCTACTGGTCAGAGAGGAAAAATTTAAGAATTTTTCAAATGCTCTCTCTCTCTCTCTCTCTCTCTCTCTCTCTCTCTCTCTCTCGCTATGGTTAAAGTCTTGAACTTGGGTAGGTGAACTTTTTTTTCTCTTGTCAAGGACTGTGACAGATAAGTGGTGTGTGCCGATGGTGCCCTGCAGGTAAAGAATAAAGAGGCAGAAATAGAAAGACGGACACTGACCTACAGTCAGTGGGAACAGACAAAGAAAGACAAAGGAGGCCGAAGAGGATGGCATCCTATGACCTTCAACTTTGCTGCTGCAACAGTTGAGACAATTAGAGCTATTCAGGTTGTTCTCCTTCCTCCACCGATTCTCTCTTTTTTTCTCTTCTTTTTAAGCTCTTGTTTCACCAATTCACTTCTTCCACCAAATGTATCAACAGATGTTTCAGGCTTGAATTGTTGATTGATTGCCACAGATTACTACTGCTTACTAGCTAATCTGATGACTCAATGAATATCAGTGCAAAATGGATTTTTGTTGTTGTTGGGTAACAGGATATTTATAAGATTCACTATGAGGCAGAAGCACGAACAGACTTGTGTAGCTTAGAAGGAGAAGCAATGCCCTGTTATTTGTTTGCAAGGAAGTTCAATCGAGCTGCTGGGTTTCGTCTTCTTGATCAAGTGGCCAGCTACGAGAATCGAGTGTAGCCAACCCCCACCCTAGTAGAATCTCAGACCACACAACAAATTTGAGCTCCAAGAAGCCTGAAAATTTGTTGATTAGTGTAGAACTTAATTAATCACTACCGAAATTAGTTTCCAAATCCTACTTTGGAGTTCTAGGAAGCTCCAAAGCCTTGTGTTTCTCAAATCGATTAACACACTTGTTTGTTAATGCCAGGAATGTCCATGAGAGACCCAATTAGAGGTTAAGAACTAAGAACAAGCATGAAGTGATTGTAGAAGACATGAAGTAGATGATCGATACCCTTTTCATTGGTGACATGGTTTCTTTGGGGTATGGATTAGGAGCTGCCTTTGAGCAAGTGCAGTAGTTACGATTTGTCTTTCAAAAGATACTAGTATGTGGTGCTCGGTGTTGTACATAGTGTTAGTGTGATGTCTATTAACTTGGGCTCTATGCTATTGTACCCTACTAGTGATGATCAACTGATGGGGAAAATGAGTTTATTTTGTGAAAATTAAGTTCCAATTGAATGAAAATATTGAATGATGTTGCATGCAACTTGAATTCAGATTTAATTCAATTGAATTCGAATTTGTGAATTGAATAGAATTCAAATTCTATTGAAGAGAGATGTGATGCAAATTTTGTGTAAAGCATTTTGAAAACTTGCTAGCAATTATGGTGTTGCAAAACAATAACTTTGGATACAAACAAATCTGAAAAGAAATCTTTCCATTCCTGCTTACTTGGGAATTCAATAAGCTATCATCTTGAAGAAGCTATCATCTCTTTGGATGACTTGTGCAACTGAAGTTAAAGAGCAGGGCTTTGGACAAAGAGGTCGAAATGTGAGACTATTGGGAACAAAACACATGAAAGAACTGAAAGGAGCAAAATATGAGGTAAATCTTCAGAACACCATATGAGTACCATCAGAACTAAATGAATAATATAAGGAACATGTGACAATGTATAGGGGATGAAATTCATGACTACATTGGAAAGCACAATGAGAACAAATTGAGGAACAAAACCAATAAAACCCTCTTTGCACCACCCACCCACCCAACCCTGTTCTAGTCACTATACTATTGGCTCACCTCATTGGAAGCCTAGGAAATATTTTCCTAACTGTATTCAGCACTCCATTTTTCACCTAGGCTAATAATGCAAAGCAGGTAGGCTGGGTAGTGAAGGAAGGAAAGAAAGCAGTAACTTTTAACAAGGAGAAACATGCTATGATGAATGTATAGAAACCAAATGCTGTGAAGACAAGCCAGCTCGAAAACTCCTTGGGCTTTAATTCCTGATCTCTCCATGTGGGGTGGGGATACGCATGTGCAAAATTGCTTGGCCTTCTCAGCATATGTAATGTGCAAAATCCAACCTGAGCTTCTCAGAGACTTCTCTAAGTTCTACATTCACTAGTTGCTGCTAATCTAAAAAACGACCCAAGAAATCCAAACAGGTACAGATTGCAGCTTCCAGCAACAGCAGAGCTCTCTTGAGTCCACTGTCACTGATTTGTGCTATACAAGCAAGATGCTGAGAAAGCTTCTAGCTCCTGTAATGGGGTCAATATGACAGTCTGTATGCTGAATGTCTTCGATATATAGCAAATGAATAAAAATTGGACAAGATTTCTGCAAAGTGTCGTGTTCTCCATTCTGCTTGCAACCACCTTCTTCATCATAAATTGAGTACTCATTTGCTTTTCTTCCTACTGCTCTTCTGAATCTGTCACATCAAAAAAACATCAGGCCTTCCACTGCCAGTCAAGATTCTGTAAAATTCTCAATTTGAGAAGTACATAGATGTCTCTAATCGATTTCTCTCATCAGCTCCAATTCAATGCTCTGGATTTAGGGTTTAGGGTTTATCAGCAATAAATACAACCATGTAATCAAAGTTCAGAAGTTCACATATTTGCAGTCTGCTATCATATAATGGTTGGAGAATGATCATAAGTTAAGGCAAGTAGAAGAAGAAGAAGAAGAGAGAGACAGACCTGATCGCACATCCTCACCAACCTTCCCACAGTTCCGTAGCTGCCTTATCACCATTCTCGATATGAGAACCCACCAGTAGATATGGATCACCAGCAGGGTTATCAGGAGAGTATTACACACATAGTACAGTAAGGAAATATGTGCATTGCTGAGGTCTACGTATGATATGACCTTGTAACTGTCACCATCCACACATCCCATCAAATCCTCTTTCCATGAGCCTCTTGACTTTGCATTAGGGTTTCTGTCCAAATTTCATTAACATTATAAAGACATGCTCTGGTACTGACCAGTATGTTTCGAAAACTGAACAGCACATTGCCAGGACTCTCTCTTGTTTAGGTTCTTGACTTCCCGCACTACACAAAACTTGGAAGTTTTGTCTAAAGATATATCTATGACAGGACTCACAAAACAGAAAAAAAAGGAGGGGCACAAAAGAAGACCTGGTGCTCCAGATGACCCAAAATGGGAAGTAGATGAGGCGCAGAAGAACCCATGAAAGCACAAAAAGGCCAAAACATATACTGGCCCCAAGTTCACTTCGACAATACTTGAACAGCTTTGCCAATTCCATAAATATGTCACTGACATCATGTAGTGCAAGGATTACCGTTCCTGCACGAAATGACCTGAAAAACCCTACAAAATCAGCCTCCTGATATGCTAGTTGATTAGAATTAGCTTTGCAAGCAATGCAGCAATACCTTCTATGTGCATATTTTCATGGCCAGCCTTGCTACTACTGCAGTACAGCAGACTCCAAGGATTTTTTTTGCCATGGTAAGGGTGACAGCTGAATGAGAGAGAGAGACACACACACACACACACATACCCAGTGATATAGGAGTAGGCAATCAGTCCAATTGTCACAATGTGGTGAGACATCATGACATTGTGATCTTTCCGGCGAGTCTCCCAAACAAGCAGTGCTGCCACACTATAAATGTAGAAGCCGCACTGAAATGTGTAGAATAACTTCAATGGATATCTGTCCCACCACAACACCCATCATTTCACCAGCAGAGAGATTCAGCATCAATAAGTTTAAATCCCCCCTCTTCTCCTGTCCCAAGGAAATTAGGCTTTTCTTGGAAGAAGTGCCACTTCTGCTGTTTGTTGTCATTATTGTCTGACAACATCTGACAACAAAGAACAGATCCCCTTCATCATTGAATTTCAACAGAAACAGCAGATCTTTGAGAGGGTTTGGTACCATTCTAAGCTTTCAATGCTGCTGCTGCTTTCTGTTCAAAAACCCTGTCAAAACCCTCACTGAAACCTTGCAACAAAACCTCGAACTGCAGACATAAAACAAAAACAACTCTGCAAACAAAACTCTTCAAGCTGTCTGCAAAGATGCTGTTCTACAAGAAGAGTTGGGAAAATTGGGAAGATTGGAAAGGAAGATGGGGGAAAAAAATTCAATACTTGAGAGTTTGATGAGGCCAGCCATGCCAGAATGTTGAAGTGTCAGTGAACCATGGCTCCTTGTAGGTAATCCAAACTACACAGATCTCGGTTGACAGATAGTATGTGAGCTTCCATGCTGACTCTGTGAATTTACAAATCTTCTTTGCTCCTGCTTCCTTCACACCATTCTTCAAATCCTTCTCTCCTTTTGGCAAGATCAACAACCTTGCAAGTTTCTGGACTCACACACAGAAACACAGACAGATACACACACACAAAAACCCCAAGAGAAGGGATTTTGTTTGTCTATCATCATTTCCACATGCTTGTCTATAAAACCTTCTTGTGTTGTGATGGTCACACCCAGAAAAAAGATAAGAAAAATGGGTACTGGAGCAATGCAGATGGGAAACTGAAGCAATCCAGAACAAAGGGAGAGAATGAGATTCAGTGCGGTTGTTCTGGACTTCAGAACAACTCTCATGGTGGCTAGGGCTTGTTCATGAGAGAGAGAGAGAGAGAGAGAGAGAGAAACCCATTTGAAGAAGAAGAAGAGTACCCACCTGATAGAAGAGACAGTTCAGAAGGAATCGCGCCACAGGAAAGGCGAATGCGAAGTAACAGACCAAGTAGTAGTCTTGCAAAGCTGGATAGCTCTCAGCTTCCCACATTGACTCCATCATCTTCTCTCAAACAACATGTGCATTTGCTTGCAAGCTCTCTGCCAGGAGGAATCCTCCCTCCTCAAGAAGAAGCACCACCACCACCCACCTGTTCAAGAAGAAGAAGACAAAGAAGAAGAAGAAGAAGAGATCACATCTCCAGGAGGAATCCTCCTCAAGAAGAAGCACCACTCACCTTCTCAAGAAGAAGAAGAAGAAGAGATCACCAGTGAAGTAGAGAAAAGTGCCATCCAGACATCCAGATCCTTTCTTCTTCTTCTTCCTTCGTCAACCCTGGATCTGACCTAATAGAAGAAGAAGAACTTCCAGTCTTCGGACATCCCCAAACTGTAAATCTTACTTTCTACAGAAATCTGTTGTGTCCTGTTGTTGTTGTTCAGCTACAGCTGCTGGTGCTGGTGCTGCTACTCTATTCTTCTGTAGGAACACAGATTCGTGGGGCTTGTAGTTCCAGGGGGCAAATCTCTTCTGTTTCTCGGTTTGCTACCTTTGCTAGGGCATCTTGCAACCCTAATTCTTGGAGAAGCTCACCATCTCTCTGTCTCTGACTCTCTCGCTCTGTCTGTATGTGCAGGTGATCTTGTTGATGAGGTGCTTTGGTGAACAAGGTTTGCTTCTTTCTTTCAATATCTATTATCACATCTTTTTGTGAAGAGATGCACATTTCTAGATTTGTCCCTTTTGTGTATCTTGCTGCATATTTACCTCAGAATGTTAGCCTCTCATCATGTGTCTTGGTTTGCAAAGGATCTCTTTACTGTGAGTAGAAGAAGAAGAAGTTCACAGAAAAGCTCAGAATGCAAGTTGAAAGACCGAGCTGCAGAGATGATGTTCGGTGATGCACAGACACAGAGACACAGAGAGGAGTCTAGGAGCTTCTGCATTTATATCTCTTCCATATCTCTTCCAAATGCTGTGACTTTCTATGTCTGTGGGTGCTTTTTGTGTCTTTTGTTTCACACAGGCTCTTATAATAGTTTTCACAAGAAGCTCAAATTCCAAGTTGAAGGACAGCAGTAGCATTGCCCAGGTGATGCGTAATCAGCAAGCAGACAGTCTCAGGTGAGCAGCATTGTTCTCATATGTCACTGTTGGGTGTCTCAGGTGAGCAGCATTGTTCTCATATTCACTGTCGGGTGTCTCAGGTGAGTGGCATTGTTCTCATATGTCACTGTCGGGTGTCTCAGGTGAGCAGCATTGTTCTCATATGTCACTGTTGGGTGTCTCAGGTGAGCAGCATTGTTCTCATATGTCACTGTTGGGTGTCAGGTGAGCAGCATTGTTCTCATATTCACTGTCGGGTGTCTCAGGTGAGTAGCATTGTTCTCATATGTCACTGTTGGGTGTCTCAGGTGAGCAGCATTGTTCTCATATGTCACTGTCGGGTGTCTCAGGTGAGCAGCATTGTTCTCATATGTCACTGTTGGGTGTCTCAGGTGTGCAGCCTTTTCTCATATGTCACTGTTGGGTGTCTCAGGTGTGCAGCCTTTTCTCATATGTCACTGTTGGGTGTCTCAGTTGAGCAACATTGTTCTTATATGTCACTGTCGGGTGTGTCTCAGTTGACCAGCATTGTTCTTATATTCACTGTCGGGTGTTGCAGGTGAGCAGCATTGTTCTCATATGTCACTGTTGGGTGTCTCAGGTGAGCAGCCTTTTCTCATATGTCACTGTCGGGTGTCTCAGTTGAGCAACATTGTTCTTATATGTCACTGTTGGGTGTGTCTCAGTTTACCAGCATTGTTCTTATATGAATCAATTGTCAGGGTTTGATCTGATCAGATTGTGAGACTGTGGAGTTTTTGGTCTTTGGAATTTAGTTAAGAAAGCAAACTATTCCGAACAAGATCAAAAGCAGTTTGTACATGTGATGATCGAAGCAGCAGCATTTAGGTACCCATGTTTAAGCTCTCAAGAAGCATCATCTTAGATTGGCCAGGTGCATGCCTGCATGCTTACTTGTATAGGCAGATCAGTTGCCACAGTCCATGGTGTGAAATGGAGAGGAAAACAGATTAGCTATAATGGAATCACATGTGAATTGGAAGATCTCTAGTGTCCAACACTGTGGGGATAAGATTGTGCATGGTGGTACATAGGAGACATAAGCATTCAGCACAGGAATGAGGTGTGCTTCAATGCATGGAACTTTGTTGTGACTGGGCAGGTGTTGACTGTATCTTCCCACCCATGACTCTGCTCTGTACATGACTGGTAGTCCTTGAAGAACCTTCAATGATTTTGGTGGTGCCATCATCAAGTGAGCAATTCCACAATGCTGTGGTAATGTGGGAGCTCTTTTCAATAGTCCTTGACTTGAACTGTTTTTGCTTGCAAACTTTCACATTGCACACATTCCAGTAGTCTTTCTTCAAATCCCGCCAAAAATCCGAAGGCACTATGATTTGAAATTCTTCTCTTGCAGATTCACCATTTTGTTTTGTCAAACTGCAATTTTGGTGGTTGGATTTGTGTGTGGTACTGTCTTGTGGTCATATGCCAACTCCCTCTGTGCAAAACTCATACTGGTCAGGGGCTTGACCATTCCGAAGTACATAAGTGTGCCCAGACATTGTGATATGGGTTTTTTGGTGCACAAGAACATTGTGCACTGTTGGAGCGGTGGGGGTTGGGTACGTGGTCAAGTCAGTCTTGAAGTCCTCAAACATAAAGATACCCTTGAAGCATTGTGATTGTGGATGGTACTGAAATCTTGCAGTTCTGAACTAAAAGATGTGGTGTATGTCTACAATAAGATGAAACCTGTGTGTGGTTCCTTCTTATGCATGATGCTTCATGTTTCAGATGTGGAGCGCTTGGGTGGCATCTAAATTGCAGTGGGTAAATTGGACCAACATTCAACACAGTTATGTGTCTATGTTGATTTTGTTATAACCTCTGGTTGCAGGTTTTTGGAAATTTTCAATCCTGTGTTGGAACTTGGGTGTTGAAATTTTTCCATCATCAGGCTAGTGATACCAATGGGGTGGAGTGGAACAGAATGGGAATTCTTGGTTCTCTTTTTCTTCTCTTATTCCAAGCACCTTACACCAATCTGTGATTTTGTTGATTGTGTGAGTAGGAATTTGGGTGCCTAGAATGGGACAGTGATACTGCAATTGTCGCTTACTCTTACTCTTTTGTGGGAGCTCTACCATAGCAAGGCCATCATCATATATGGCACATAATATATGGAATATCTGAAAAATGAAATTGAGTACAAAACTTGAAATGAAGGGAAGACCCCAAGTGCCAAAAGTTGAAAGAAAAAAGGAGATTGGTTCTTGTAGGTTTCACAATGCAACTTGGCTTACGTAGTAAATTCTTGCATTTAGGGTTTCTCCAAGCAACTTGAGCATTTAGGGTTTCTTCAATCAACTTGTGTGCCATAAGTTCATTCCATCCCCCTCTAGGTTCCAAATCCACAAGGTACCCATTGGTATACATTCGCTTGATTTTCAAATATAATGAAAATGGGAAGGAGATACCAACTCATAATTGGGAACAATTTGGAGGTGTAGATTTCATATAAAACATATAAAAGGTGTCATAGTTGATGTGGACAAGAATGTTGCCAATGGTTTCACATCATGGATTGGGAAGAAAATCAAGATAATTTGAACTTCGTCAACTTTAAAGTAACCTTGAAAAATTAATATTGAAGATTGAGGATTCTACAAAAAGCTTTAGGAACTAATCCAATGACCAAAGAGATCATAAATTATACATATCAAATCATGACCTACGATACAAGATGAAAAGCTAACAACAAACTAGGTCTTTAAATCCAAACAAAAGAAAGTGTCAAGAACTCAAGATTGGGATTAAGGAAGTAAAGATCTTGAAAAAGTTGAACAAGTAGGATAAACATAACATAAATCTCTTTTCAAACCTAGCAATAAATACATCACAATTTCTTTGGAACATGGATTACACATCATGTGGTCTAATAGATCTAGGTGTTGCATTAATTATTCATATCCATTTGGTTTCAAGGATCCTTTGCTTTCATTAAAATTCATGGAATTTTGCTTAGTGTATGTTGGGGATTACTATATATTACATAAGATTCACATAGTCTCCCTAGGATTTTGTAAACTCCTTGCTAGGCTGCACAAAGACTTTACAAACTTTGTAAGGTCCACTAAAGTAGCTAGATCAATCATTGAACACTTTGCAACTTGTGATCAAGTTTTAAATTGTTGAGAAATAAACAACATTTATTCCCCTATCAAAATGGATCAATGCCAAAACTAACATTTTATTCATGTGATCATATTCATCATTCATAAATGAGTGCGATCAAAACTTTGAAAAAGGTATACTCATCAACAATGATAGGTTGACTCTTGTTCTCCCAACTTTAAATTCTTAAATTGGAATCAATGCCACCACAACCCAAGATCAAGTTTCCCTAGCAACTACCATCCATGTGCATTGCAACAAGAGTTTCCTTCATCAATTTTTCGGTCTTCCCAATATCAATGTGATATGCAAATGTTTACAAATGGTTGTAGGCATCTTCCTTGGTGTTCTTCTTAATCATCTTGTTATTCAATTTATTGTTGTTGGTTAGTCGTAATGTGTGGAGAGATGCTACTCATTCAACTATTTGTCTTCCCACTCACCCAACTTTGAGCTCTTAATCCTTGTAGTCTAATTTCATTACTCACAAGTTTTTTTTCATTTTGGTCCTTGTGATTGTTATCTCTTGGTCCACCTAGTTTGATCTTGTAACTCATGCAAGTTTTTAACCATTTTAGTCCTTGTTTCCTACTTTGCATGCAAGTTCTTCTTTATTTTGGTCCTCATTTCTTGGTCCTCCGACTAGTTTAATCTTGTAGTTCAAAAACTCTTATTTGTCATGGTTGTTGTGATCATCCCCATGGTTTGATCCTTGTGTTCCATGATTCCTTTTTGTTTTGGTCCTAACAATCATTGTCTCTTGGTCCTCATAGTTTGATCCTTATGCTCACATAAGCTCCTATCTATCCTAGTCCTATAGATTGTTGTATTTTGGTCCTTGTTTATTGGTTTGATTATTTTTTTCACAAGGTTTTTTTAATCTTAATCCTTGCTTGTTAATCCTTTTAGTATAATCATTTAACCCAAGAAAATTTATTCGTCCTGATACTAATGACTGTTGTCTCAAATGGTTTTCATTTTTTGATCCAAATGGTTTAATCCTTTTGATCATGTTATTATTTTTTGTCCTACTTGTGCAAATTTTTTTGTTCATTTTTCAACCAACTTTTGAATTAATTGTTGTATAACGTTCCATAATTCAATAATTTATTTTTACCTTGTCCTCTTTCTTTCCTTTTTCCTTTGTTTTTTTTTTTTTTTACTACCTCTTGGTCTGGATAGCTTTTTGTTGCAAAATATATAAATATTCATTAAATGGTATGATATGGAATTAGTTATAATTGATTAATGGTTCCTTTTTACAACTTTTTTGTGTATGTAAACACAATAGTGACAACATATTTGTAAGGCAAAGTGGAACTAGCCTTTGATTTGTTAAATTCACTTATTGACTTTGATATTCAATTGTGGGTTCAATAAAGGTTATTGTTTCCTCTAAGTTATCTTCCATCATATTTGCATTTTCTACAGTAATAAGACTTATATAAGCTCTTTCACATAGCACCTTGGTTTTAATTAGTTTCAGTCATCAACATTAACATTAATTGGAGTAATTTTTTTTGTATGTGTCATGTTTACTAATTTTATAAGAACTCCATTTATTGCCCATTCTTGAATATCTTCAATTTCATCATTGAAGTTTAGTTCATTGTCCTCATTTAATATGGTGGTGTTTGGTGTTATATTGTTTGTTCTAAAGAAGTTACATGTGAACCATATCCATCTAAAATTAATAGATGGTGATTGATTTGATAGATGTCATTTAGGTTTGATCTTTTGAAGAATAACAAAAAAAATTTGAATAGAAAAGATGTCATCCATGCTTTCATTTGCATTTCCATACACATTTCAAATTTGTATTGTTTAATGTAATCATCTTTAATTCTTTCACCCCTCGATATGGAAAACCTTAGTAGTCCCCCCCCCCCTCCCCCCCCCCCAAATCATTCATTGCATAGTTAATGGTCAGCCATTTTTTATACTTTGGAATGTTGTTGTAAACTTAATGTGATCCCCTTTTTGCCAAAACTTTTTCCCTTGATTATCACACTACTTAAATCCCAATGCCATCATAATTACATATGTGATTTGCATTGTATTGATGTTGGGTGTATAATGTGCATGAACTAGTGGTCAAACCTTGTGGCATGTTGATTTCCAAACCTTCTACAAGATGAATGGTTAATTTTGGATGCTTATGTTTAACCAATACCACGATGAGTACTTTAATAATCCAATTCAAAATGGGGTGCATTAGGTTTGAATCAATTATGTCACCTTCCATTTGAATTGATGTAATGTTATGGAAAGTCCACATTTTTGCATACCCAAAGTTCATTCAACAACATGCATATCCTTTTTTTCTATTAATGCACCCAAAAGGCCAAGTTTGTTATATTTGGTTTTCTCATTTAAATAGTCAGAACATGAGGTCAAAAGTATGGCTTAAAACATGTTGGCCTTCCATAGGAACTTGTGACTTTTTCGATTACATATGTGGCCTTTTTTTAATGATTCATTTGTCTATTTGCTCCTTGGATTTGTGACAAAGGTCTTGTTGATGCTTGTGGTCTTTCTCTTGTGTTTGATTGAAATTAAGGCACGAACATTTTTTTTGTCCGCAAATCAAATGGTTTAACACCTTGCTCCTTCTTAGGACTACAAGGGTCATTGAACATCATGTTTATATTAGTTTTCTTGGCCCTAGTTCCCAAAAGTTTGGGGGAATGTGTGTGAGTCTCACAAGTGTTATACTTTATTTTTCCTATGGTTAAACCATGAATACAAAAACCATGTTAGGTCTAGAAATGAGTCAAGAATGCATGTATTTCTATTTCTTCATTAATGGAAATGAAATTAAAGAATTTTACAAAATTAGCCTAGTCCAAATCTTCATACGTTATTGTGTAGGTTATAAGGGTGTATCTAAAGCAACAATGAACTACAACTTGCAATGTCCCACTATTTTTTGTACATTTTCCTATTACAAAGACAGCTAACTTCATTATCCATTAGTAAGAAATAAATCTGCTAAACTTTTCCTTGTGAACTTTATCAATAGATGCAATTCTATTTTTATCAAATTAATTGTTTGAGCTTGTAGTTCAATGTTCTTTTTTTTCATTTTTTATCTCAACACTAATTTGTTTTATGTGCTTTGTAGTTTAGTGTTTTTTTTTTTCACTTTCAATATCAACATTATTTGGTTCATTGTGTTTTGCAATTTGATGTTTTCCTTTTTCACTTTTGGTCTTAGCATTATTGCATGAAGACACCAAGTTTGTAAGCCATCATGAAATGATTCTAAAACACTTGTTGGTAGGTTGGACATATTGATTCCTAATTGAGTGAACCAAATTATATGATTTACAATTGGATCCAAATATTATTACATTGCAAATGTGATGTTTTGGTGTTTTGGTGGGGAATGTAATAACACTATAAGAAATTGTGTCCATGGAAATTTCATTGCCTTGCAACTAGATGTCTAAATCAACAAATGTGCAACTATTCCATGAAAATACTAGATTTTTAAAATATAAAACTATCACGTTAAAAATTCATAGAGTTTTATTATAATTGTGTCTTAATCACAAGATGGATCCCTATACAGGTGTATATATAGACCATATATATGATTGTGATAAACCATGTTTTAACTTCATGGCCAAGTAGGACAAGAATCATAAATGAAAACTATGATACAACTAGCATAAATGTACAATTCAATTGCCAATTACTTAAGAATATGGCCTTAACACTTATAATCATGCCATGTGCATGTATTGTTGCCATCCATTAGATTTTGCATTTTCAACTTTTTTGTAACTAATTATCAACTATGATTTATAGTGACACAATTAGTTATGCCACTAGGTTTTCATTATATATAAATGATTTGTCCATTATTTTGGGACTATTGTTCAATTGTGTCATGACTAAGCATCAACTATATTGTTGCAACCCACAATATCATGTCACTTTCAAACTGTATAACTAGTTGAAAGGTGAAATTTTCAAATGAGACTAAAGCAAAATATACATTGTATTATCGATTCCATTAAGATGTACATATAGATCCTCCTTTATAAACCTTAATCTTTTTTATCTTGATTGTGTATGTGTTTCATTGACAAATAATAATTCCTTTGCCAAAAATTTCTTGATAAAACATGGAATGTTCTAACCTTAGTATTGGTGATGCCATATACAACTATCTAGTTTGTAATCATGTTAAGAAAGGGCTTGTGATTTGAGCAAGTGTATTTTTTATTCAATAATATTTTTTTGTATATAATATTTTTTTAGTGTTAGCCAACATCATGACTAAGCTTTCTTGTTGTTTCTAGGTGCATTATTGTGCAACTAAATTGCAACCCATCGAAAAATATTGTTTTACAATTCCAACTTAAAAACAATGTCTATAGTGTCTACCATATGAAGCTTTCTTGACCCCAACCCAATTTGTGATTACATTTGTTTTTGTTAGAACGTAGTCATGAGCCACATCCCAAATAGTAAGGTTCAAATCAACTCGATAATCAACTCTCTCAAACATTTCTCCCACATACACCCTCTTACATAGAGCCTTGGATAAACCAACACCGACATTAACACTATGGTAGTAACTCTTTTAAGTAGGTGCCCAAATAAAGATATGTTACGTTTACTAACTTAAATCCCTCTTTTATTGTTTGCAATATTTTGTTTTAATGTCAATATTCAGTTTCATCATTAAATAATCCTAAACCCTTCTCACAGTAAGCGTGTTTTCTTTCCCGAAAAATGTTGATCTGATCACATTGATACGTTTCCAGTCCCAAAATTGAAACATTGGACACAATCTATATGCAAGATCTTGATATACACATGGAGCTGTGATAGCTCTTGTTGGTGTCCATTTTTGTTGTTCTCTCTTGTTGGTTGTTATCCTGCCCTGGTGTGGCAGAAATTATTTTCAAGTCCTTTGCACTGGTGGGATAGTTGCAGTAGGCTGGAGAAGGTAAGTGTATACAATTTTCTGATGGAGAAGGCTAATGCAGCAGTGTTCTGTGTTCTCATGATAACATTTATGCGATGGATGTGGAGATCACATGGTTGATCAGCTTGATCTGGGTTTCTGGATGTAGACAAATGCAAGGTATCTGGATTTCAAACATAAGTTGACACAGGAAGCAGTCTGGCTTTTGTTTAGGTGATTAAGGCATTGGTTTAGGAGCACTTGAAGATGGCAGGTTTGTTCAAGAACACCTCATTCAACTTGGTTGTGAGTCTAGTGTCTTTGTGAGGAGTACCTTGGTTGACATGTATCCAAAATGTGGGAGCATTGACAATGTACAGAAAGTGTTCAACAAGATGCCATTTCAAAATGTGGTCACTTGGAAGGCCATGATATTGGGAAATGTGAAACGGGGGCAAGAGCAGAAGGCACTGGAACTATTTCGACACATGCAACAGGAAGGTGTGCAGCCAGACTCTATTACTTTTATGGGGGTGTGAAATGCATGTGCCAGCATGGGTGTGCTTGAAGATGGCAGGAGTGTTCATGATCAAGTCATTCAAAGTGGTTCCAAGTTTGATGTCTTTGTGGGAGTGGCTTGGTGGACATGTATGCAAAATGTTGGAGCCTTGAAGACACTTTGAGAATGTTCAACAAGATGCCATCTCAAGATGTGGTCACTTGAAGCACCATGATATTGGGACATGTGAAATGTTGGAAAGGGCAGAAGGCACTATCACTATTTAAGCAAATGCAATAGGAAGATGTGCAGCTGGACTCTCTTACCAGGTGCAGTGTTCCAATTTTGCAGAAATGGTCAACCTTCTTGTCAACCCCATTAGCAAGGCCAGGGTTCTCTTTCTTTGTCCCTATTTTGATGATAGCAAACATAGGATGATCCTTTATATATGCATCTCTGCATCAGTTTGGGCAAAAACCTAAGAACTCAAAAGTCTTTGCCACACTTCCCCTCGTGTTTGTCAGGATACCCCTTCTTTCTAGCAATTGCTGAAGTGGATCAGACATCCGTGGTGCATTGACGTGGCAGTTGCTATTGTATTGGCACTCCCATTGATGTCTCCATCCATATGCATGGGTTTGGTATCTTCCAGGGCTAACTGTGTGGTTTGACTTGTGGGGCATTGGAAATGGTGGTAAGGCAACATAATTTGAACCAGGCTCCTCCAGTTTCATCTGGTTCTGTTCAAGCTGATGCAACTACTAGTGGATCAAAAGGGTGAAATATAGCATGCATTAGAGCATGGTGGTGGTGGTGGTGAAGGGATTCATCTCCACTCTCATGTCTGAGTATACATGATTGACTTTTCATCATGCCTTTTGAGTGTTAATCAACATCCTAATTGAGTCTTCCCGTTGTTTCCAGAAATGGAAGAGAAACTCAGGATGTAGAACTTTTTTATCATTGTTTACCTGTTTTAAGCATATCATCACATACTTATCTACACCCACCATTTGGAGCTGATGAAGTCAGTGGGGAGTAATAGCAGCTAGTCACTGCCATTCATGAAGTTGATGGTCATAACCTTTTCAAGGTCAATCGCAAAGTATCAGACCATGCCCTTTCTGATCCCTTTGTTTTGGTTTGTCCAGAACTGACATACTGGTTAGTTCTGCTTTCTCATAGTTATGATTGGTTGTTCCTCTTTGTCACCCTTGTATTCGCAGATACTCTTCAAGCAAATTTCTATCATTATAGCTGTGTTGAAATGTTTGTGTGATAGCAGGTTGATGTTAAAGCCCTTCTGAGGCCTTCTTTGTCTTTGCTTCAGGCGATAAGGTTTCGAGCTCTCATGGAAATGTGGGGTTGTATCCAATGTTCCAAGAGTTTTAGTGTCTGATTGTGTGTCTCATTTGAAATGTTGGTTAGTATGTACTTGACTTCCTTTCCTTCTGTTTTCATAAGAGCCCTAGCATTTATGGCAGGGGGTATCAACAGCAGCTCACAAGCTGGAGCCTTACAGCCTTTTTGACATCAGCGATGTTGGAAGGGAAATGCCTTAAAATAGCCCTTCACTGTGATTGCCATGAAATTAAATATGAGACCTATTGCTACAATCCACAGATGCTTCTAGAAGTCATTCCCAATCTCATGCAAGAACTTCTAGTTATCATTCCCTTTGTGTTGTGCATGTCACTTTGTAGTTGCTGTGTGTATGGTGCTTTCTAGAATAGTTGCCTGATTTGAGAATGTTTTGGGCTCTGGTTTTTGGTATTGTTCTGCAGACAGATCAGGTAGCTGTGCGATTGAAGGCAGTCCAGCTCTTAGGCTGGTTTTTTGCAATACCTGGTTGACATGTAGCACAAGAATACTGGTTGCTCTTCTCAGAGTTTTTGAAGAGGATTGGTAACAAATCTGTGGCGGTTTGCATTGCTGGTGTGAGATGTGCCAAATTGTGTATGGAGGCAAACCCATCTGGCCTGGAGGTGTCAGAAATTCTAGATGTTTGTTCTTACCTTACAAGCTTCCATTCCTCTTGGGTTTACTTTAAAAGAGTGGAATGGCATTGTCAGGTTTGGAGCACATCCTATGGCCATAGCTTGTGCTCTTTGTAGAGTACACATCAATCCTTTCTCATGACCAATAACTGTGACTTTTTATTTGTCATAACTAGTAGTTTGTTGGAATGGGTTGGTAGCCTCTCTTGCAGAGCAGCCGCGGGACTTTGATGACAAAGTGGGGGTGTGGCAAGTTGTGAAGGCTGTTTGTGATCTTCTGAAAGTGAACCTTAATTTGATAGAAGTATATAAAACATATTGCACCAAAGGCATTGATAAGCAGTTTGAGTGGATGCCTAGTAAGATTTTAAGGTTTTTGCTAGTTGCAAAAGTGTTATGGAATAGTACTAATTGAAGAGGGAGCACATTAGTTGCTTTCTAGTTTTTACTTACTGATTAATTTCCTTCATTATTAGTCACAAATGAGTTGCCATGTAGTTTGCACATGGTAATCGGAACAACTCTTGGGACAATTGCAGTGGACCTAATTATCAGACATTAGTTGCAAAACAATGTTTAATTATGGGATCATACTTATTAAATAGTGCTAATAGTAGAAACAGAACAGTTGCCTATTACTTCTTATACAACAAATTTCCAGAGCTCTAGTTGACAAAAGGTGTCTTGTAAAGGGATTGGAGTATTACAATAGTAATCAAACTCAAACATATGAGTTAGTTAAGTAGTTGCCTTCATTCCATTTGCTCTTGTTATACCTTTAGTTACAAACGAGTTGCAACAAATATCAATAGATTTCATTTGTGATATATAGATGAAAAGTCATGTTAACATTATGTTTGATTGTGTATTGTAAAGCTTTATTAAAAAACACATCGTAGATTAGGAAAATGTACAAAGGAATAAAAAATTTTAAAAAGGAGAAGTGACAAGACATCAAGTTGGCTTAAAATAGATGTGAAAATCTCTCCATGTCCATAATCAATCGCCTATGATATGTCAACCATATTTATATGTCAAAAACCAACAGCTTGCAATAGATCAACCATTATAATTGCATTGTAGTTGTTAGAGTCAAATTGCAATAGAGTTGCATTTAGTTGCATGTATCTTTATGCATATATGATAACATGTGTATGATGTAACTTGTGCAATAGCACTTATGTCATATATATATATCTTGAGTTATAAGTGTTTATTGTAAACTCAAAAGTCTAGTTACAAACTCAATTGCAAAACTCCTAATTTTCTCATAGTGTAAATAGGTTTAGAAATCTACTTGTGATCCTTAGTTTGATCATAAATTATGCAATGTAAGTATGTGTGTGACAACTTGTCCTTTGATCCTTAGACTTGCCTCTTGGGTTTTGCATAAATGGCATTGCAATGCCTTTTAATATGATGTTGTACCCAGGCCTTTTAATGTTAAAGTTTGTACTCGTCATTAAACACTAAAGATCACACAAAGAATTCCATAATCTCAAGATTTGTTTTAGGTCACAACTTAAACCAAACAGTTCAAAATTAAAAACCCCATCCCTATGGATCTTTTCAAATTTGCAAGCTTTTATGTGCAATCAATTGTGACCTCTAGAAGCCCATGATCAAACACATTGGCCTTACATTCCAAATCATGCAATTATGTAAATCTATCTTAAAATACACTCTTTACCAAACACTCATTTTCAAATGTATAAGGATTGTCAATATAGATGTGCATGGTAACATTTTGCCTCTACCCCTACCACCAAACAACTTCCACTAAATAAGTGCACATTTTTAGTTTAACAAATGTTTTATGGCAAACCCATGATCACACACAAATGCAAGAGCACAAGTTAAAACTTAAAAAATTGCCAAACAATTTTTTTTCATAATGGGGTCTTCAATGATAGTGTAATCTTTAGATGGTGGTAGGTGTTTTGTCGTCACCTCATCAACCAATCAATGAATTGTTTGGGTGTTTGGTCATGGGTGTGTGTTTTGTGGTAAACATAGCTACCCTAATGACATTGTTGTGACTCTTGTTCTATGTGAAAATTTGCACTATTATGAATTTAAAAATTAAAGAAATGCTAGAAATAATTGATTTTGTGAATTTTTTAATCCCCAAACATTTGAGATGTTTTTAGTGGAGATTACCACATTTTCTTGATTAGGTAATAAAAATAAAGGAGGATTATGTTAGTTTTTATGGATGAAACAATTTTTTTCTCTCCATCTTGTTATTGACGATAGTAATTTTTTACTCCATCTTGTTATAAACAATGACTACTTGGGTTACATCAAAATATTCATTCATTTATTTATTCCACTAAAAAAACTCCTATCTTCTACAAAGGAGAGATGCAAAGAGAGAACCTTTTCATCTATGTTGAAAACCTATTTGACATTTGGTGGGTTTCCAAGGTTCTACCATCAAATTTCAATGTGTTTCAAAGGTTCTATCTTTTGATCCTTCTCATGTGTATGAAGCAACTTTTGTGGCTTCCACAAAAATGATGAAATTGTACAGATTTGTCTCTAGCTTAAACATGACATTCACAACAAATAATCTATGGCACCGATGATTTTTCTTGTGGCAAAATCTCACAAAATTTCAATCTCAAAAATTTAAAAAGGGAATATTATGTTCCAAATTCTCAAATTTTGAAGAAAAAATAAGCCAATTTTTTTAGAGGTTTTTTTTTTTTCTTTTTTTCCTTCTAAAAGAGAATTCATTGTCACACATTTCCACACAATTTTTAGTTTTTGGAGAATATTTTTCCCGCAATTTTTCATAAATTGAAAAGATTGTTTACAAACATGTCACCAATTATTGCAAAATCTTATTTTTTAGGATGATCAATGATGATGTTACATTAGAGAATCATCCCTCCCCTCTCCCCCCCCCAACCCAAAAAAAAAAAACAAAACCCCTTAAACCCTAAACCCTAAACCCTAAACTTGAAAATTTATGCCTTGATGATTAAAGATGCTAGTAAAACATTCTTGAGGATTTATTTTCTGGAAACGTGGATTTTATCAAAATCTCAGTAAGAAATATAATTATAAATATAACTAGTACGCGTTTTCCCATTTATAGCGCTATTTTTTTTGCACTTCTAAAGGGACCGTGTCCGTTCAGGAAGCCGTTTAATCAGCACCCAAAATAGGATTTATGTATATATATATATATATATATATATATATATTATTTTATTTTATTTTTAAAAATTATTTTTGATTTTGATTTTATTTTTTTAAATAATAATTTGGGGAAGGGAGGGGTCAATAATAACTAGTGCAATCCAGCTCCTACCAAAACCATATTAGATCTGCCAAATTTAGCTTAGCTGGTTTCTTTGCAAAGCAAAGAGTTCCCAAGTTTCTGACATGTTCTCCAAAGAGTTCTCAATAGCACCTCACTTTTATCCCATATGCTTTGGCAAATGTTGTCATTCAAATAATAGGACAAATTATATTATATATTATAATACCCTCCATATACCCTACTAGTGCCTTGGCCCAATTTGACACTAATTATATCTTATTTTCAAAAATGTTGAAATTTTCAAAAAAAAATTATTTCTTTCAAATCAAAAATAATAATTGTGAAAAGATAAATAATAGCGCGAATATTTAGGAATATTTCATTTGTTGAAATGAATTTTTCAAATTTAATTAATTAATTAATTATTTGAAACAGAAATGTGTTGAAATTGGCATATAAAACTCACTTGAGTCGAACATGCTAAATTCTAATAATCAACATGTTGCTATAAAGGTGTATTCACACTTGGTGTTAGGGAAAACTCTAAGGTTAAGTCCCTTATACCACCATGCTAGCCATTTAATTAGGACTTAAACCTAGTTGCCATGAAAATTAAATTTTTATGTTAAGCTAACATTCACATAACATTGAGCTATGGCCCATTTAACATTGGGTGCCACCTAGGATGATGCCACCTAGGTTTTCATTTAACACTGACTTAACATCAAGTGTGAATGCATCGTAAGTATTATGGGGGAGTAGCGGCAAAGAGGAACCCAACTAATTTCTTCGGAAGCTTCTTTTGCTAATTTTGGCAATGAAAAACACTCTTGAATGCATTTAAATGATATGCATCCATTTTGCCCAAAATTATGTCCAAATTAGGCTAAGTTCCAAGGGCACACACCTCATTTTTCTAATTTTAAAACAGTGAAAACCAGTCTAAATTTATTTATGCACATCCAATTTTTGCCAGAATGTCCAAGTACGTTGTTAGTACCCTCCGACTCCTCCTCCTCCTCCTCGTACTAGTGCGTTAGTGATGCTTTGTGTGGCTGGCACATGTGCAATGTGCGAGGAATGCGGAACTAATAACTTACTTACAACACCACCACCACCACCAACAACAACAACGGTTGCACTAGATATCTATCTTCCCACTAATTCAATAAGTGTAGCTAGAGAGGGGGGGAAATTTTAATTAAATTTTAATTAATTAATTAATTAAAATTAAAAATTAAAAAAAAACCACCCATTTTGTGGAATTGTCAATTTGATGGAAAGACAAAAGACATGTTTTGACCCTTTTTTTTAAAGTGTAATTGGGGGCATGTTACACAACAAAAAATAATTTCCCCCTTCATTGTTTAAGGGTGTGTTTGAAAAATGGAATGCCCGTAGGAGTGGGTAGCATTTCTGGCTTTTGAAATGCAGCCCGGCATTCCATTTTTTTTTAACATGCCCCACCCCTCTCCTCCACATCCCTCCCTCCACCCCCCCCCCCACCCACAATTCCTTTTTCTCTTCATCTCACCCCCAAC
>Ga0116229_10001122_pt1 | contig 40656 bp, 26 predicted proteins | sample S1TSphgellanicum_3_FD_87313 | JGI IMG/M metagenome (GOLD analysis project Ga0116229, IMG submission 87313) | Host-associated microbial communities from peat moss isolated from Minnesota, USA - S1T2_Fc - Sphagnum magellanicum MG | ecosystem: Host-associated > Plants > Peat moss > Unclassified...
AAGACCAAACCACAAATAACCAAACTAAAATAAGTAACGAAAGTAATTCAACCTTGTGAAAATAACCTAGTTACTTTCCTACTCCAGTAACTAATGAAACCTAACTAGTTGAGCTTGAATTCTCAACAATTTTTTCTCCATGCGCTAATTAACTATGTAGTACATAGTAAAATGGAATTAAAAATTGCATCACTAAAACCCCCACATACTTCTAGATCTACCGTTGAAATTAGGGTTCGATGATTCCATTAGATCTAGAATGTTGGAGTTTTCATGAGGTTCCACCATCACTTCCACACCTTACACCTACCCTAATTTGTTAAATAAAAGAACCTCAACCCTTTCTGAATGTAAGTACCACATTGTTTCAACTACCCTCTTAGTTTTTTGTTGATGCAGGTGAGCATTTAGTCATGGCAGATGATGTCGCTACGCCCTCAAATCCTCCAGTTTCACTAGTAGAAAAGGAAGAGCTTGAAGAAGCACCGCTTGATGTGAAGGTTTTTCAACGGTCGAGCGAAGAAGAACCATCCAGAAGAATGGTGCGCACTCGAGTCGATCGTTCGGCATGGGATCATTGGTTGTCTCCTAACCCACATGCTTTAGCAATCTATTTAAAATTTGTTCCTGCCTGTGGAGCCGTACCAGAAAGGTTTGAAGAGTGTCAATGTGAAGACGAGGATGTTCGTCTTCATTATCAAACTTGGGTTCCTAGTGATGGCCATTATCGTTGGCTACGAGGCCCAATCAATCCCCTTCCCATGGAGCATCGAGCCGAATACTTAGCTTGCACCATTCGTCGCATTCTGGAGTTTTTGCAATTGTGATATATCCCTTTAAAGTTGTTTACTAAGTTGTAATTCACCTGAGGCCATTCAGGTGGAAATGTTAATACTTAAGTTTGATTTTGATTTTATTTTAGAATTTGGTAAAAGCGAAAACTAAATAAAAATGTATTAGGACTACATTTTAGAAATCTTTCAAGTACATCATTTGTGCCTGAAGATTATTTTATAAACTAACCTAATATTGTCATGGCGAGATGTTATTGCTAATTATGGGCTTGTATTCCCAATATATCAATAAATCAAATCTAATTCTACATCCCCTATCCCTTCTCTACAACATAAAAGGATCATGCACTTAAAAGGTTTACTAGGTCCTAAAATTAACTAAGCCTTGCGTCAATTTAAATAAAAGAGTCTTCTACGTTGAATTATCCAAAAGCGAATTCAACTTTTAATAATTATTACTTGGAGGTTTATCAGGATTCAAATCATTAATACTAAGAAAAATAATGGAACTAAAGCTTAACAATTTGTGGTATTGTAATCCATGGTTCACATATAGTAATTAACTTAAAGTAGGTTAAATTTGGGGGGAAATTTTTAGGGTTTACACATATGTGAAGTAATATAATTGCATTCTATATCTTCTTTAATGAGAGTGGAAAAAATTAAGTTGGAGAGATCGCACAAAGGTAAAAAACATATATTTTCTTTTGGTTTTGTACTTATTTGACTGTTATTAAAGTATTTTCTTTCAATTAATAAATATTTATAGTTTAAAACCTTTAAATTTTTGTTTCTAAATTTGTTTATTTTGCATTATATAATTCATATAGTTGTTTGGGTTTAGGGCATATATTTGGACTTTTTTTTGTTAGGGTTTGTATAGTTAGGGTTGTAATAAGGCTTATGGAAAAATATCATTTGAATTTTTAGGGTTATGTTTTATGATTTAATGTACAGGAATTTGGTTCATATATTTTAGAGCCTAAGGTTTATACTTTAAACTTTGCTCATTGTATTAGTTTTTGATCTTATCACTTGTTTAGATCTATATCATAATTATGAATCTCCTTTGTTTCCATATGTTCCACAGTTGTGATCTTTTAAGGTTGCATTTTCAATTGGGACCACAAACTTTGGTGGAACGTTGACATCTTTTATTCCTAAAAGTATGCATTTGTCTTTTGTTATTTCTTTTTTTTATTTATATTTTCACAATTCAACTTCTTTTCATTTCCTAGTTATTAGATATAGAAAGGGCATCAAGTTTCATTAAGTATATAACCATAAATAAAGGTTTTATGCCTTTACATAGATATTTCATATTCAATATCTTTTTTTAGTTTGATTTTTTCATATCCATATGTGAATAATGCATTGACTCCCCAAAACCAATGTGAGTTTTATGGCCCAAAGCAGGTATTGCATTTTGCACCTTTCAAATAGTGTGCATTAATTATCATTATGTGGGTATTGTTACATGGGGTTTTTAAACATTGTGGGTTTAAGGTACAATCCGAGTATTGCATATGTGAACATTTTCAATGATGGAAGGTTTAATAGCTCAATGTGGGTATTGCCAAAGTTTGTTTTAGTATATCGGTTCATAATGCCATGTATGTATTGCATTTTGGGTTTTGGTACAATGATGAATGTTTATAGAATTATAAATTATCTTGGTGTAGGAATTTGTCCTACTTCCTTCAATCATGGGAAGGGTTCCAAAATCCCATTCCATTCATGTCCAAAACCCCACCAAGTCCCCTTTCTCAAACAAAGACTCGGTGTGGAAATCCGAGATACGCCATAGAGGGCAAAATAAAATGACCATTCAATTTGCTTATGTTCCATATGCTCACATTTCGAAATTCTTGGAAGGTGAATGAGGGGATACGAGCACCCTTGTGGAATGGAATGTTTACAAAAACTTTCCAAGCCAAACACATGTCAAGCAACCAACTATCAAAAATCACCTTGGGCATACGTGGTAAACATTTATGGCATTAACCTTTTTTATTTCTTTAATTCATATACCAAAGATGTAATCATTTACATTTTGAAAGTTTTTTGGTCTAGGTATCAGTGCGGATATGGACCAGAGGACAATCGGGAAAATTCAACCCACATTCGATCTATTAAGCAAGGATGCTTAACATCATTCTTAATCAAATGTCTATACACATGACTTGATGTGGTTGAAATCACAATTTATCATAAGGCCCATACACGAACTGATGGGTCATTCACACATGGTGAACATGACTCGGAATCCATTTGTCGTATGTTTCGTTATGTTCCACACATGTCACAAACATTGAAGGACCACATATGGGCCGAATTAAGCTTAGGTTACACGACCAAACAAATATATGACAAGCATAAAACAATTTGGTGGGAATGTGTGAATGTGGGTCAAAGCATGACACGAGATGATTTCATTCGGCTTCAAGACATTGCATATTTGGATTAGAAACATAAAAAAAGGAGTTGGCGTTTACACACCAACCTTACAATTTCAATTCGGTCTTGGGCTCTCCAACATCTAGAAGATGTGTTCTTTTTCCAAGATGTTGATGAAATCAACGAGATTCAAGTCCCATTCACCATAGGTATTCAAACATCAACTCAATGCGAGTCCATGCTATCATATGGTCACAACAGTGCCAATTTAATGGATGCCACATTTGGCACAAATGACATGAAATTCCATCTATTCACCTTGATGGGGTTTTGATGGTCATTGCATAGGTGTCCCTTTAGCTTGGATCATTACAAATACACAAATGGTTCAAGATTTGATAGAATGGTTGAAATCATTAAAAGATAAGATGTTATCACACATGCCACATTGGAAACCATCATGTTTTCTTGTTGATGATGCACTTCAAGAATTGAAAGCATTACTATTAGTTTTATACCTAGTACCCATTTTGTATTTATTTCTTTATATGTTTTTTGATATATTTCATAAAATTCTTGATTACTTCAAATGCATTTTATGTTGTACTAACCCCATCCATTCACGGAGATTTTATTGCATGTGTCTTTATTAGGGTCGAATGGGGTATGGACAAGGTTCCCATCTACCTTTGTTGTTGGCATGTTTTCAAAGCATGGCGCTTACGTGGTACTGAAAAAATCAAAGATGTGGAAGTGCGAGGTAGGATCCTCCAAGACCTTCATGATGTGATGTACATGTCCATCAATCATGGAGAAATAATTGATGACTTCAAAAAGCGTGGAAGGGTTACTGTGAGAGAAAACCTTCATAAACATAGGCCTGGTGATGTGTGGACAAATTATTTCTGGACTTATTACCATCATTTTGGTAAATGATAATATTTATCATGGTTTAATATTCAAAATTGTTTTGTAATAATGTTATTCATCCTTGTGTATTATGTTTATGTTTGTAGAATTATGGATGGTGGGTGTTCGAAGGGTGCCCCATTCCAACCAAGACACCTAAACAAGCATTGAATCATATCACGGTGCGTTGAAACGTTAGCTTGCTCTTAACACAAAAGGCCTTAGAGGGCATAGGATTGATTGGTTGGTGTGGCGATTAATAACAATCATTGCACGCCATTACATGCACACATTGGAAATGAAAAAAAAAGGTTTCATAAAAAACAAGGTTATGGAGGCCATTATTACACGAAGTGTGGAAAAGGCAGGCCTTATTCCACTCACCCATGTGTACCAACCAACCCTTGAAAGTGATGGAGCTTGGGGCGTATGGAGCCAATGGCTTCCCAATGTTATTTATGTGGTGAAATTCCCATTCACCAAAATATTTTGTTGCACATGTGAATGGGCATTGCAAGGGAACGTGTAAACACCAAATTGTGGTCATTCTCACATGCACAGACATTTGTCAAGAGGATATCATTCATTGCTATGAAACATGGTATGGATCACATCGTGGAGGGTTGGGTCACATGTTTGTGAACCCACGACATATTCCAGATGATATGGAGTCCAATGACGATGATGAAGATGAACATCTTGAAGGTGATGATGGGATCATGGAATTTGATGGGCACATGAACATGGAACAAAGTGATCTCCTTATGGGTGCCATTATAGGGTCTAATGACACAATAAATTCATCCACCCCAATGGAAAGGGCTCTTGTACAATTGGTCATTACAATGCAAGAGATCACAAATGAATGTAAAGAAGGCGATGTGACACTTTGTGAACATGCCACCTCACACATGAAATTATTAGCATGTAATATTCGTAACATATGCCTCACAAAGGCAAATGCAATTTCACACCCAGGATTGGTGTTACACCGTGTAGAAGATGGATTGGGAAATAGTGTTAAACGGTTCAAAGATTGGCATGAAACAATGCTTAATCATAGAAATGTACATACTAAACGATCTCATGAATAAATGTCTCAATTACTAATCAAGATTATTGCCATTGGCATTAAAATTTTTGTTTTTAAATCAATTTTGTATGGAGGAAACCATAGCCCATATTCTTTGAACATCATGTATTCAACACACACATGAAGTCTAATATGCCACAAAGGTTATTATTGTTTCCAAGTAATAAACACAAAAAATGTGAAATGCAAAAACAAAATAATAATGATAATATTAGTGTTAAATGTAGGTATTGTAATTAGGCCCCAAAATCCCAGTTGGCAGAAATAAATACAAGTGCAAGTATTGCAATTAGGCCCCAAAATTCCAATTGATAAAAATAAGTACGGGTGTAGGTATTGCAATGAAGCCCCAAAATTCCAGTTGGTAGAGGCAAGTATGGGTGTAGGTATTGCAACGAAACCCCAAAATTCTAGTTGGTAAAGGTAAGTATGAGTGTAGGTCTTGCAACAAAACCCCAAAATTCCAATTGGTAGAGGTAAGTATAAATTTGGGTATTGCAAATTTAAATGAAGAATCAACCTTAAATGCAATGCCCATGTTTAAAAAAAACCCATCTAAATGGTTTGGATACCCTTGAGTGAAGACCTAGCCCTAAACACAATACCCACATGCAAATTCACTTTGAAATAACCTAACCCTATATACAATACATGCATTCAAGGTCACTCTGAAATTACACATGTGGGGTTTAAACCTTTTTAAATGAAGATCCTACCTTAAATGCAATATTCGCATTTTGGGTCACAAAATAATTAATTCATTTCAAAATAGTATGTTAACAAAGGTGTGTATAGAAGTTGGAGTTATTGATTAAGACTTCCATGATTTTTACTTTGTTTCATTGAATTTGAAAAAAGGTTGTATTTTTTGTGGAACAAATAATATAATGACAATTGTGATCAAGTTTATCTTGGTGTAAAAAAATTTCATGGAAATTTTGAACTAGCAATCTATAACGTGGAATAATTATTTTAAATAGTGATTTCAATAACTTATTAAAACAAAAATATAATTAAGTTAATCAATCAAATGTTAGATTAATCAATCTGATTTTTAAATCCAACTTTTTATTATCCAAGTAAATAAAGTTAAACCAAATGATTAATTAATTATTTTAAATAAATAAATGATTATCTAATTCTTGATAATTAATCATTTAAATTATCTGAAATATTGGTCTATTAGTTATTTAATTATATGACAAAATTTGGTGATAATTCATTAATTATCAGAAATATTTTACATTAAATTGGGGGGAAATTTCTAGGGTTTAGACATATGTGAAACAATATAATTTCATTCTATATCTTCTTCAAAGAGATTGGAAAAATTTGGTTGGAGAGATCACACAAAGGTAAAAAACAAACCTTATGTGAAAACCCAACCTTAAATGTAATACAAAGTTTGTCAAGATCAAAAAATTAAAAGTTCAAGCTTAAAATTTCTTCAAATATGTTCATATTTACGTTTTTCCCCTTTTAAAGTTGTAAACTCATTTCAAAAAACAAAAATATAAAATCTGTAATTTAATAAGATTTTAAACTATGTTTAAAAAAAGATTAAAGCACATAATTTTTTACTTTTTTTGTTTTGTTTCACATAGTAATAAAAATGATCTCTCTTATATATTAATCCTATGTCTAATTGAAATTTTATTTTATAATTTTTTTGATAAATAATAAGTAATTTATTGGTTAAAAAATCAGATAGTGGGTAAGAAAATTATATATTTTATACATATATAACACGTCATTATGTAAACTTTATTTTTTATGATGTATAATATTGGTTTAAATATTGATCCAAATATATTGTTATTTATAACACATTATATATAAATAATGATATTATGAAATTGTACATTTCAATACATATTTATTTAAAATTATATATATATATGGTTATGTATATTGCAATTATTTTTAATGAACTTTGTTTTTAATGCGAATTTAAAAATTCCAAAATATTAAGAACTAGGTATGAAAATGTTCATAAGTTCTTAGAAGCCATGCTAGAGTTTGTGTGGATTTGGAAGTTTTGTGAGGGCCAAGTTATGTAATGTTTTTGACACTTTCAAAAGTTGAAACATGATTCGATTATCCAAAAAACACAATAGTGTTCATAAAAAAAAACCAAGACTCTATAGCCTTAACAAATTACTAGCTTCAACAAAAGCTCATTGCCAAGGTTGTTAGATTGACTAAAGTGTTGACATTGACCAAATTAAACAACCTAGCCTAAACATGAATAATAGGTTAGCAAGCTACTTGTTAAGTAAACTAATTAACTACCTAATAGGCTACCTACGCAATATAGGCCTATTATGTAATTTATTCATTAGTGTAGGCCTCATAGGTTAATATTTTAGATAGTCTATGTCAGTATTGAAGGTATTGAACTTATTTAGTAAACATACTAGTTATATAGGTAGTTTACTAGCCTAGGCCATGTAAGCCTAATAAGCATTTATGACGGTTTAATGTCTATTCCTTATTATATTATACATATTAAATTTGAACTAAGAATTTTATTAAAAAGAAAGCACATTTTTTCATATAATTGTTATAAATATATAATATTGGATTATGATTTAAATTTAGAGCGTGGGAAACCTTAAATTAATTAACATTTTTTTACAAATCTATGGTAAATAAAATAAATCTACAATGCATTTTAGGGGGAATTTTATATGCAAAATAATGCAATACATATATTTAAAGAAAGTGCAAGAAATCAACTTGGAGATATTAACAAATGGTAAAAGATATATATATTTTTTGTGTTTTGTTATAGATTTGATTTAGTTATTAATAAAATTAAGGCCAAATTTGTAATTGGTGAAAGTAAGTATGTGTGTGGATATTGCAAAATTAAATGAAACCTTAACCTTAAATGCAATACCCACATGTAAGGTCTAAATGCAATACCTGCATGCAAATTCATATTGAAATAATCCATAGGTGATTGACGCAAACCTTATGTGAAAACTCAACCCTAATTGCAATACCTGCATGTAATGTCATTTCAAAATAACTAATAAGTGGTTTGGGTATCCAAAATGTTTTTTTATAACACTAAATTAATTATTATTTTGAATTAAGTTTATGACAAAATGCGAGATTATAATGAATGAAAACAACCAGCAATTATTATGGGACCCTATATTCAGGTATTATAATGAAGGTAGAAACCAACCAGTATTATGGGACCCATATGGGGTGTTGCAATGAATGAAAAAAACCAATGACTATTATGGGACCCTATATGCGGGTATTGCAATGAATGTAAAAGTCAGCGAGCATTATGGGACCCATATGGGGTGTTGTAATGAATGAAAAAAACTAGTGACTATTATGGGACCCTATATGCGAGTATTGTAATGAATGAAAAACCAGGGATTATTATGGGACCCTATATGCGGGTATTGCAATGAATGTAAAAATCAGTGAGTATTATGGGACCCATATGGGGTGTTGTAATGAATGAAAAAAACTAGCGATTTTTATGGGACCTTATATGCAGGTATTGTAATGAATGAAAAACCAATGATTATTATGGGACCCTATATGCGGGTATTGCAATGAATGTAAAAAATCAGCGACTATTACAAGATCCTATATGCAAGTATTACACTAAATGTAAACAACTAACAACTATTACGAGATCCTATATGCGGGTATTGCATTGAATGTAAATAACCAACAGCTTTTATGGGACCCATATGTGGGTATTGCATATTTGTAAATGGCCTTGTGGAAGTTATAATAAAAAATGATGTGAGTATTATATGTTTAAAATGTGTGTATTGTTTTAAAAGTTTTTAGGTGATGCGATTCTTATTACATTAAACGTAAGTATTACACAATGTTCATTTTGATCTTTATAGACCTTAGACAAATTAATGTTACCTATTCATATGGGCCTATTTAAGGTTTGATTCTTACATCTTAAGTATTAAGAAAATTATGACAAAGAAGACATATATGATTAACCATATACTCATCAAACAAGTGTGAGTAGAAGAAAATATTATATTAATAAAAGATGTATAAAAATGGATGGGTGAAAAATTGCTAAAAAACCCAATGAAAAAAAAGGTTCTCCATAACACATCACATGACCAAGTTCAAAAATTGGGTAGTCCAAAAAATAAAAGGTTTGAACAAACCTAGTTAACTATATAAAGTGAAAACCCTAAACCATATCAATATCTATAATCACATGTTTAGTTCGGTAAGCAATTGTTACATTTGTAGCCCTTGCTACATGACGAGCAATGTAGAAATGGCGACGTTCCATCTCAACTTGAATTGCATTTGTCACAAACTCTTCATTTATTGTCTCCTCAACCCTATAAACACATAAAACCACCAAATTAAACCCTAAAACACCTTGGATGAAACAAAATTATAAATAAACAAAAAACATTGATTTACCTTCCATGAATCATTCCAAATTCATGAAAATTTAATACATCTATTAATTGTTTTGTTCGACTTACTTTATTAAACTCTCGATCCCAATTTTTTACATCCCATGCCTTCTTCAATTGTCGTGCATATACACAACGAATGGATCGAATCATTTCTTGTAAATCTTCATTTTTCTCCATTCGTGATGTTGCATCTCGAGGCACATTTCCCACACCCCAAGTAGTCAGACCCAACACTTACAACAGTTGCTCTGAAGTTAATTTGACCAAAGTTGGTTTTGGGAATGGTGAACATTATTTTGTAACAGTTACCAGCTTTACCCACTCTTTCTTTGTTGTGGCACGTGTGCGATTATCAACCTTTTAATCATTCCACCTTTGCACAGCCTAGGCATTTCCCAAGATGCGAGCATTGCATGGTCTTGATGTTGAGGACCTCCTGTAGAAATTGAAGGCCTCCCAGGTTTGGCCTTTTTTGCCACCAACGCATGCGCCTCCTTCAAATGCTTGGTCAACAACCATTTGGCATAATATGCAACAATGCAAGTGCCAACTTTGCATTTCCATTTTGACCCAACCTTCGTCCATTCTTTGTCCTTCCGAGCCAAATTAGGTGGATAAGGGGGTGCCGGTGGCTAAGAAACCTGGTCAGTTTCAAGTTCCAGACCAAAATATCAAAAAGTGAATCATTATTTTGTAATTAAAAAAAACCCTAACCCTAAAACCTTACACATAAAATGTTCAAAAACAGAATGCAGGTATTGCAAAACATAAAATCACACAATCAAATATAATTCTTGCAAATTTTAACTACTTTCAGATATTGCAATAAAAAAAATTTGACAAAAAAAATCTTGCACCTTCCATCAAATGATGGAAGGTGCGGATATAATTAAATGTAAAAAACTTATATAATTTCTTTTATCTACATATAATTTAATATATGTAAATTCTAAAACAATCTAACCCATCATTTTTCAATTGAAATTCTCAATTTACATTACAAATTGTCATCCTTGTTAACTCTAATCCACATAGATTGCTTAATACATCAATTTTCAATTTTCATTTCTAATGAAGCAACATTTTGCTCCTCAAATCTTAATTCTAATGGAGTAGCATTTTGCTCACCAATTGGCTAATTTGAAGAAACAACAATTTTTTCAGCAAAGCCTAATGTGAAAAAAAATCATCAATTGATATGATGAAACAACATTTTTCTCAGCAATCGCTTAATTTAATGAAGCAACATTTTGCTTATGAACCTCCAAATCACCACCGTCACTAAAAAAAAGAAAAAAAAAACCTACTACCATCGCCTTCTTCACATCACCACCACCAAAGGAAGGCAACGACATTTCTACTGTCACCTTTTTCATAACAAAACCACCAAAAAAAGGTGCAGGTTGCTAATTTCTTACAACAAAACCATCGAAGAAGGTGATGGAAGTTGTTGTCTACTTTTTCTTTGCTACAATGGAACCATAACAAAACAAAACCAGAAGCGACTATGTGCTCCAACAAAAAAAAATAGAAGATACCTTCACCTTTTGTTTTGTTTTGTTTTTTTTTTTTCATCCTCGTTTTAGTGCCATCAGCTTCTGAGCTCCCAAAAAAAAAATGGTGAGGGCAACAAAGTTGTTGTCGCCTTCTTTGCCGAGCTGTAACCAAAGAAAAAACAAGGCGATGGTAACAACGTTGTTGTCGCCTTCTTTTTTTTGTTGCAACAAAAAAAAACAAAAGAAGGTGACGACAACAAAGTTACCCATCACCTTTTTTGTTGCCTTGCAAGAAAAAGAAAAGAAAAGAAGGCGACGGCAGTAATGCTGCCGTCACCTTCTTCTCCTCACTAGAGCAAAACAAAAGGAAGAAGGTGATGGTAGCAAAGCTAAACTCCAACCAAAAAAAAAAAAGAAGGCGACGGTAGCAACACTGCCATCGCCTTCTTTTCTTCACTATAGTAAAACAAAAGGAAGAAGGCGATCGTAGCAAAGTTGAATTACAACCAAAGAGAAAAAAAAAGGCGCCATCGCCTTTTTTGTTTTGCTGCAACAAAAAGAAACTAAAGAAGGCAACGATAGCAAAGCCTTCTTCTCCTTGCTATAGCAAAACAAAAGGATCAAGGCGACGACAACTTTGCTACCATCACCTTTTTCGCTAAGCTACAACCAAAAAAAAAAAAAAAAGGCGACAATAGTGAAGCTGCTATCATTTTTTTTGCTGAGTTGCAACCAAAGAAAAAAAAAGAAAGAAGGCGACAACAGCTTTGCTACCATCGCTTTCTTCTCCTTGTTACAACAAAATAAAAGGAAGAAGGGAGCTTACCTTCTCACTTTGGGTCTCGTGTGGGTCCCGCTTTAGACACTTAAGAGCTCTGCGTTGCTCTCACTTTGCTCTCGCTCACACTCTACTCCCATTCCAATAGCTCCTGCTTGGCTCCCATTTCGCTCGACTGTCATTTCGGTGATGGAGTGAGAGGTAGGAGGTACGTGGGAGGTGGAGGGGGGAGGTACGTGGGAAGATAGGAGAGGGGAGGTAGGTGGGAAGGTAGGAGGGAAAATTTTTGGGGCAGAGAAGAGACGAAAAAACAAATAACTTTGGGCAGGGAGGATGTGCTGTTGGTTCATCCCAAAATGGCTTCAACGGCCTCATCCTCAACTGGTGCATTGGTGGGTGCTGGTTCACTCCAGCCTGGATGAATGGTGGAATCCAGATGGCCTGCCTGTAGAATCTGAACTGAGATAGTAAACTTTGAATATTCAAAAACAAAGTCTACAGTTTACCAACTGGCGTGATGGCAACCCTTCGCCTGAATATTGGATCTACCTGATAGCAATAACTTCTACAATGAGCATTGAGTACGCTGTCAACTGGGATGGTCCAAACCCTGAGTAGGATTGAATGCAGGCCACATGGGATCCTTTAATGCGATGACACATTGTGTCATGCCAGTAACCACGGCCTGAAGACTACTTGCGAAACCGGCCTGGGAAACCTGCAGCACTACACCGTGCTAAATATAGTTCCCTTCTATGGCATCTATTTCACGCTTATCATTCACCGCGTCTCACATGTGTAAAGGGGCTCCCAATATTCAATATCTAGATGCAATCAGTTATTAGGTATTCGGGTACTGGAATGAAAAAGTCAGGAAATTGTGGAAATGGGTGGAACTTTTCTTTTTAATCTTTTAGATGAAGAATGTATTTGCATTAACCCAGCTCTTTGAAAATTTGGAGGTAGCCATGGACGTTGGGACCTCACGTTTAACAAGTGGCAAGGAGAGGACCCACATGGTTTGGGCGAAAGCTTTTGCAGCTAGGTCCTATAGTTATGACTTATGACTAATAAAGATGACCAAATAGGAAGTGTGCAGTTGGGCCTCCACCTTCACAACTTACAACTTACAAGACCACTTGGCTTGTGGGCATCCTGATTTTCAGGAAAGTTTTTGTGCGGTACACTGTATCATTTATGTCGATGACAGTCCCAAATGGAGAAAAGTTCAAGCACTCTTTAATGTGAGATGTGGGTCCTGTAATTCTACTAATAGTGAGGCATCTGGCGACTAATAAATCGACAACATTCCCTGTGCGCATCCTAATATTTTGGAAACTCAAATGGCATTGGGTTGCAAGACTCAAGAGTCAAGACCCTACCTAAGCCTACTAATTATGGGATGCTACAACGAGCACAAGTTTCCAAAATATACTGTCATCATGCTTGCATTGCATGGCAGTTTCCAAGAGTGTTCTCGTTCAGTGTTGATTTTGGACAGGCTAGTACGTCTTTTTTGTGACATGCTAACTTTTTTTTGACTTTAACGGTGATAGACAGTTTTCAAAATTTGCCTTTCAAATGACAATTTCACAAGCTTTTTTCATTTCACATAAGTTTCATCCAGAAGATACAATTTTAGTTTAAAACTTTGGCAATTACTCCCTGGTAATAATCTTACAATTTTTCATGTTTTTTCTCACCTCAAAGATCGCCCTCCAGTTCATTTTGTCCATCTCAATGTTGTTTGTATAATGAAACTCTCATCAAACCATCTAAAGTATCCAACTTCAGGGAGCTTGCAGGTGAAGTTTGATTATTGCATTTTGTTTGGAAATAGCAATAGCAATACTTGTAGAAATAACAAGTATTTTTTAGCCAAAGTTGCATGAGGAGTTGCCAATTAACAAACCACTCATTAATGTTTCCACAACACTTCCAGGTCTCAAGTAGCGACTTGTTTTCACATCCTTGCCTTAAGGTCTCCACAAATTCAATCAATTCCCTTTGAGCCTCTAAAAACTTGTTTTTTCCTTGGTTGGATAATACTTGGGACTAAACAACTTACATGCATTAAACATAGGAAGGTCAAGAAATATTTTATTGAGACTATCCTCAACTGCTTGCATATAGTCAAATCCCATGCTCATGCATTTTTCCAAACTGTCATCTTTATCAAAAATCATTTCACAGGTGTATGGGCTGATATGTACTTTCCAGGCCATTTGTTGTTCCCCCATCTTAAAAGACCCATCCTTTTGATAAAAAAAAGGTCTTAAATGTTTTGTCCGTTGACCAAAATTTGAACTTGGGCAACAGAAGAAATGTCTCCTCAAAATGGGGATGGATGCATCTAGAGTATACTAAATTGCTGAAAGAAAATATCAGCCATGTCATATTGGAAATTTTTGTTCAATTTATTCAATTCCATTAGAACATCAACCACAAGATGGAGCATGAATTGAAATAGAAAGGTGGTAACTTGTTGATACCAATAGGATTCTGATACTTGAAAGGCATCAAGTATAGTTGGCATGTAGTATAAAATTCTTTCCAAAACTTGACCTCGAAAAAGCCAACAGATTAAATGAAATTGGAAGATAGTTAATGACAACAAGTCAAATGAATCCATGAGGCTTTTCAATTCCTTTTGCCAGTTGTAACTCCTTCCTACCCAACTATAAACCTTGTTTGCAAAATCATCCAAAATTATGATTGAAATCATCCAAAACAATCCTAAATTATGGTGAAACAAACCCTTCATGCAAATAATGATTTTGGTATGTTCTTTTTCAAGAGTATGATGGACATGTTTAGACATAGGAACCATATCAAATGATGAAAAATGTGCAATTTCCCATTTAGTATTGTAGTTTTGTGTTCATTGTTTTTTTCATGGTTAGGAACACATGATTTTTGCATCTTTTTACAACCTCCCCTAGAACCCCATGGGGATTTGGAATGAAATTGTACACGAGTAACACATTTCATGAAACCAATATTTGTTGGGCCACCTTTAGGTTTCAAATGCATCAACCATTTCATGTTTATTTTCCATGATGCTTTGAATGTTTGATTATAATTCTTTCGACAAGTAGAAAAGGCTTTGAGTTGTGCATTTCCTTTAGATTTGAAAAATGTTTATGTTTAAATTTTCACTTTGTGGAAAAATTTGATCATCATGTGGAAGCTATGAAAGAATTATTCACAAGAACTATTCATTAGGAACTATTATAATTTTGAATACATTTTAAAGGTACCAAAATATAAAAACCATGCCATAGGCTATGATATTCAGTACAATTTGTGACTTCATTTAGTACTAAGTATTATGAAACATTGTTGTTTCATTATGTCAAGCATTAGAATGTCAAAATGATGAGTACATTATATAACATCTACATAGTTACATTGTAGCAATAGTTTTGGTATAAACCATGCCCACTAAGGCACCATGGTCCATAACAAGAGTCTAAAACAACCACCTACAATTTGCTAGTTATGCTTTGACATGAGGTTTAAGGTGCCAAATTGCATCAAATTACAAGGTAGGTTTCATTAGATTTTTATTGTTGAAGGCAATATTTCTATTGATATTATTATGACAATTTTTTCAAAACTTGTTAAATAATTAAAGAAGTATTTTGTGGGATCGTCACCACTAATGTTAAATAACTTGTGGGATGATTGCCACCCACGTTACCATTTCAAAAATGAAAAAATAAACAACACAATAGATGTTAGGTAAATGATATGAAAATACTTGTTCCTCTATATCATCAAGTTGTCTTTTTGGACTTTGCCCATTAAATTTTTAAAAAAACAATTTTACAAAGTACATTGTTGTGGGTTTTTTCTTGGTCTTCCCAACCTAGATGAACCCACTGGCCTAGATGAATTTGAATCCATGACGATTCGAGTTGAAGTTATTAGGTTTGGAGAGAGTGGGCTAGAGGTTGGAGTTACAAGGGTAGGCTTTAGGACTTTGCCACAATTGTACATTTGTTCACTCTAATAATAAATACAAAGTCAACCCAATTGACAATGGCCATTCCTATTGGTGGAAGGCCCTTATTTTCCTTTCTTTTCATTTGAAAAACAGTTTTGTTCTATGACTTTCAATGTGACATGCAATTTTTTATTTTTTTCATTTTTTTGATAAATAAAATTTTAAATTTTCTTTTCTTGCCTTTCATTCACCTTGTGACATGTGCAAAAATTAGCCTTGTGATTAGTCCTAACTTTAGTGAATTATGAATAGGCCTACTATTTTGTGTTTAGGGTAGGATTTAAGGTGGCTAAGAAATGGAGTTGTAAAAGTTGAATAAGGAAACTATTCCTTCAAGCACTTTGGCCACACATTGATTTTTTTTTGCACAATTGTGTTGTTATAGATTTGTGTCTTTTTATATTTGAGTCTAGTTGCATTCTTGTTTTTCTTGGTTTAGGTTTTTTATTTTTTGTGCTTGTGGTTTTTTTTCATGGTGGTGGTGGGCGTAAACATGGCAAAGTATGTCAAAATTTATTTCTAAATGATAGTCATAGTCACACATATGCCATAAACAATTTTTAAAATTCAAAAAATCTTTAAAAGTTTCATTATGAGTCCATGAGGCCTTCCATTGAATTTATGGTAAGTTACATGTAAATTTTGAAATTTTAAATTAAGAAAAAATGAATGAAAAGTATGTTTTTATAAATTGGTTGGTTATTCAAGATTTTCAAAATTCTTTTTAATTAAATCTTTGATAGATTGTGATTGTAATTTATGAAAAAGCTGAAACTACATATTAATATATATTTGGCTTCTATCAACTTCAAAGTATAAAATTTTCAATTAAAGTCTTATTTTCTTGTACTTCTAACACTATTTTGCAAAAATGGGATAAATTTTTTCTTATATTTGCAAATCTAAAAATTTGCTTAAATGCATATTAAAACATATGGTTAGATTTAATATTATTGTAATGAAGTTGAAAAACCAGGTTTTATTAATCATTGAAATAAATAATATTTGTAAATTCAATATATTAAGGTTCAATTTATGGATATTTCCAAAAAAAAAAAACATGTCTTCAAATGGCATATTTTATTGTGCTTAGACTGTGGTGCTTGTCACCTTTCCTTGGTCTTTCAACTCATGGCATTGTTCATAGTGCTTCTCTCCCCTAGTTTGTGGTTTTGCGCATGGTGTTGCCATGGTGTTCTTTTGCTCTTTTATTTGTTTTTATTCATGGTGGTGTTTTTGAAGTTGATTCCCCTTACTTGGTAATTCTATTTGTCACTCTATTTTTCATTCTTTTCTCCCTTCCCTAATGGCTCTTCTCATGGTGTTGCTCTCTCCTCCTCCATGTTTCTAATCATGTTTTTATTTACCCCCTTTCAACTTTTGCTTGTGGCACAACTTGCATTGTTGATTTTTCCTCCTCTATGCCTCTACTTGTGTCACTACTTGTTTGGTACTCTCCATCCTCTATTCACATTTTAGGTACCACCCCTCCGATCCTTTGTGTAATCTTTGAAATAAATGGATTGAGTAAAGGAGTTTTGGGAGACCTCATAACAATATTTTTCAAAACTTGAGCTTTTTTTTGTTTGAATGATAATCCAAATGTTGATGTTGGAGATGCATAAGTTATGTGTTATATCATATTGTTATAAAAGTGTAATTATTAATAAGTCTTACAATTTTAAACCAATGAATAAGATGTCTAGGAATGGTTAAGTTTCTTACTTTTAAAATAATGGTATAAGAACATTGAAAAAAACGTGTGGATGCAAAACATGGATTAGTTGCAAAAACACTGAGGAAGAAATGAATAATGACATAAAAAAATGGAAATACAACCTACAAACAAAATGACAATTGTGTTTTGATTTCCATTTTTAACTTCTTTGGGGCTAGAAATCCTTTTGAAAAATATATTGTGCAACATACAAGTTTATACAAGATCTTGGTCTCAATTTGTTGAGAGCATTTCATTACATTTTGTTACAATGTTTGATGATGCAATCATGTTGTATTCACCTTTTTTGGGAAAACATTTTGTTAAGAAACATTATTGAACCTATTTTTTAAAAAAACAAACATGTGAGTGTCCCACCAATTTTAATACATTATATTTTTTCCATTGTTACTTTTGATCTATGGATATGCAAAGGGGCACAATATGACATTTCTACCTTGGCTGTTATTTTTTTTTAAAAAAAAAGTCAGGTCATAACATATTATAATTGGATTATTTGAGGCATCTAAAATTCTTCAATCCTAACATTGGAAAGAGCTTTTCAAGATCTTTTAAAGGAATATGGGTTGAGAAAAAAAAAATTGGTGAAAGTTTTAAGTTTTAACTTCAATATACAATGAAACAATTTTAAATTTAATGGTTATTTGTGAAACCTTGGGCATGGAGCAAATTGTCAAGGTACATCTTATGCAGATGCCTTTTCAACTTAGGTTTGCTAGTATGTAATTATTGAAAAAAAAGGCTAACAAAGGTTTAAGATATGTTTTTGTCAAGTTTGCCCATGTAGATTTGCAAAAATGGCCTAAAAATTAAAGTGGCAAGTGCATGAAAACATATGTTGATGCAAGTCTTTGCCCACAAAAATTGAACACAATTGTCAAAACAAGGTACATTATTTCTATTTTATCTTTTTCTTCTTCTTGTGAAAATTTCAAATATTTTACAAAATGTAAGCTCTTAATTACTAAATTGACACGTATATTTGTAAGCACAATAATCATGTTGTAGGAAGTGTTGCAACTCCAAAGCCATTGTCCTTTGTTATTGCTGGTAAACTAGGGTGTTAGGTCACTACCTATGTATCACCTTGTTTCGCATGACATATTTATTATATTATTGTAGTTTGTTTATTTCTTATTGTAATTGTTTTTTGTGTTGAACCAATCACTAGGACATTGGTTACTTTAAGTGATGTTTTGCATGTAGCTTAACAATGAGCCTAAAATTTAAGGAAGAAAATTTCATAGTCCTTCTATTATAAACACATTGATGGAAGATGATTTAAATGTTGATATTGAGTCAAGGGAAATCTTGTTGTGAACCTCAAGAAGGAAGTATGTGGAATCATAGATTATGTTTTTGTTCTTGAATATGTATGATTGAGAGTATAGTAATAAAGCATGATAGGATATCCTTGTTTCCTACGATTATCAAAGGTTGAAAATTGCTTTGTTGACAAAAGTGATGTAGATTGTAGTTTATATGAATTGGCAACAAGCACCAATGAACTTATTAAAAAGCTTTTCAATTCATAATTTTTGGATTTTAGATTGAAATTGAAAAAATATTTTCCTTTTGACACCATACTTACTAATTTGAAGAGATGTTGCTTCTAATTACAGAACATAGAATAAATAGAATGTGAATAAAAATTGACCTAATGATTTCAAGTTTGGTTTTAAGTCCATTTTTAATATGGTTAAATTGATTGAAATTGAAGTAGAGTTAAAAAGGAATTAGAGAGCTTGAAAGGTCATTTGAGCAAGGTGAAGTGAAGGACACCTATTTATGTGCACTCATTATACAAATATACAAGGGAAATAGTCATCCTTGTACTGGCCATTCAAATGTTGTTTAAAAATATGTTGTTTCTAGAAATAACATTGATATTAAAAAAATTTAATTACAAAAAATTCTCTATATATACTAACTAACATGAAAAAAGTAAAATTTGATTATAGAAAAACTAATGTTGGGTGGGTATAACCAAAAGGGTGAAAATCAACCAAGATTTTAGGTTGGTTCTCCATGTCAATACAAATGGGTATGACTGTTAGTGATACCTATCTCCTCAATTCTCTAATTAATGACAATCAAACAAGGTATCATTTGGCCCCAACCATGATATTCAAGCGGGTTAAAATATTACCTCTAAGTTTGGTTTTTAGGCTCAGTTGGTGTTTACAACACCTATTTGGAGATTGATAACCAAATCGAGATTTAAACCTAATGCTTTTAAAAAATTGACACAAGCCTTAACCACAAGGCCCCAAGTTCACATGTGAAAAACTTAGTGCAGCCTTTTTATTTAAAGTTCAACATGCCATTGGTAACAGCTAAAGGCATTGCCACGTGTGAAGTTTAATTAAAAGGGCCTCAAAACATTAAACCTTGTGGCTTAGTGGTTAAAGCTTTTGTGCCCCTCTAGTGGGTCTCAGGATCAAATCTCATTAGCCTTGAAAATTGGGGTTGATACTTAATAGGTCTTTCACCATTGAGAACCATCCTCCTTGAAAAGTGATGACCCCACTTTTTGGATAATCAAGAAAGTGAGATGAGAACTTAAATAAATAAAATTATTTCCAAAATTGGGCTGATTCTCCTGAAATGTTGTACAAAGCAACGCCATGGTTCTCTGGAAAAGGTGAAGACTTGCTGAATATTGGAAAGAACCGGCTGTGGAATTTTTCAAAAAAACTAAAAACCTTGAAAGGTATGAGAAAATTTGAATAAAGAAATAATTGTCCAAGGTCTTTGAACAAAAAAATCTAAAAGAACTGAGACAAGTGGTTTACTTTTTAAAAAAAACTAATACCCACCCAACATTGATACAAACAAATAAACAAAACACTTATCTTAATATATAGATGTCCCAAGTTGCAATTTTGAACATAGATACTACAAGAAAAGATTCATATTCACTATCAAAAATTATAAATTTCCTGTTTGCATCTTAAAGAATGTCAAACTCCATAATTTATGAGAAGTGTTTCAAGTTTCTGCATGATGCATAAGTGCAAGGGTGTTGCTATTAGGTGAGGGTTGAGCTTTGAAAGTGGCACACAACCTTACAAAACAATAAGACATATCGTTGAATAGGTAAATATGAATGATACAGATTTTCTATATTTGAAACCTCTAAACTATGTGTATCTGAATATCTATATATATCCCTTGGTGCAAATAGTGGTTTAGGGTTGATTTTAGCAGACATTTCAAGAGTGTCATCAGTGAGCCTTCTGAATTTGAAATTCATATATTTGACATAGATGGGAATAGTTCTTAAATGATGTATTATTACTTTCATCATTTTCTATTTTGCGGTGTGGAACTGGGCACAACTATAGGAAACATCAATAGGTTTTCCACAGTTTTCTTGTTAATGTGTTAGGTCCAAGACCTTAAATTGGATTGGCATGTTTCTTATTCTCTTAATTGTTATAAGACTCATTTACGTTTTTTTTCCTGGTCATTCCAAAATACTTAACAATTTGAAATGATTTACATGCATTCTCACTTCAATGTGTGCAAGTTGGGGTAATGCACACAACTCACTGAGATTGAGTCCAAGCACAGGACCCACGACCATCAAGGAGAGAAGTATGCTGGACGTTTATCACTGTCCTAGGCGGTGTGGACAGTGAAGTGCACACTGTACATGGACCGTTAAACCCTAAACTCTTAAATTACTTAGTAGCTCTCCATAAGTAGGCAACCTGGGGAAAGCTATTGCTGCTGCTATTCCGACATTACTTACTAAGTCTACCACTGTAGTTCCAGGGCAAGTTCAAAATTTCAGTGTGAAATAAATTTTATTTTAGAAGATTCCATATTGAACAGAATATTTCAGAATATTCAGAAGATTCTTAATTAGTCTTCAGCATTTTTAATTCCTTTCAAAAACGATGTTTTTAAAAAAGGTTTCAACATTTCAAAAAATACTATAAGAGCATCTCCACCCCCACACCTGCAAACAACTCCTTTACTTTAGAATAGAATACTGTTTAATGATCACTGTCCCCACCCACAAACGTCATAAAAGTTCCTGTAAACACTCAAAGACCATCTATGTCTTTACATCTGGACGAGTAACAGTAACTGTCCAAATCCATAGTAGAAAAAAGCTTTTAAAAGGGTAAAAATGACCAGTGCAAAATGGACCATCAATACCAGAGAGCAGCAGGATTTGCGCTACCCTGCTGCAAGATTAAATTAAAAGGGGTGTTTGCCGGTGTGGGAGTGGAGATGCTTTAAGAACATCTCCACTGACGCTCAGTATGTGACCCTGCCGAAATATTTCTCACATCCAAGTTTTAGTTAGAGTACACTAGCCCAGGCTTAACTGAAAGAAACCTCAAACGATGGGTCTGGTGGGGGTGCATACTGCATAGGTACATATTTTAACTGCCTACATTCATTCCAGTAACTCAAATAATGTTTGCTGTTGCTGCTCGGTGTGTGCTCTTTATGGCTCATAAAGGGTGGTCAAAAAGGCCCTGAAGAAGAGGATCCGCTCTTTTTGGCTGCCCCTTATTACCAGCCACAAGCCCCTTCAACGACCTGCCAGCTATATTAAGTTGATTGGGGAGGCACTGCTATTTTTTATGCCTTCTCTAAATTTAATCAGAAGCTGGCAAATTTAATGAGACATTTTACACAAAGCGAAAGATGTGTTCAGAAAGTGTTTCAGAGCTCAACTTTAAGGCTTAAGCTAGGTGATAATTTCCTGGCATTATTTTAGAGATCCTCCATCCATGGTAGTAAAGTGGCCTGTATTCTGTAATTCGGCTGTCCATAAGCAGTCAAATAGTGTGAAACTCAAGTTGGGCCTGTAATATTGTTCTGAATACAGTCCCCTCCAAGAAATTGTAGGGATTACCAACTTATACCTTGCTTCCATTTGTTTTACTTATGGTGTTATAACCCAATCATGGATTTTTTGTGCAAGATTTCTTTTGCTTTTTTGACTTAGGGTTCCTTGCTTTTCATTATTTTTACAGCAGTACAATCAGAGGTTTTTTTCTCTCCCAATTTTTCAAGTAGATGGACTGGTGATCATCAACAAGAGGAATGTTGCCATATTATGAGGAAAAAAAATAAACATGTCACCATATTTAGACATGAGTTTGCATAGGTTGCCAGAACTAGCTAGGATTGTAAAATTTTGCACAGTACTTTTGCACTGTTTGTACTGAGTTTTTTTGGTTGCCACAATGTGAAAATTTGCCAGAAAAGAAAACACTGGTTGCATGCTCAAGCTTAAATATGTTGAAATACATGCCAATGGATGGATTGACATAAACAGTGAACAGTGCTCAAATTTAGCTCATTGTATGATATAATGGTAAGTGCAAGTAGTCGCATTGCTCATTACAGGTTTTCCCCAAGAATCATTTGGTTTAATTTTGTAATGCAATTCATTTTCAAGCAAAAAATTAGCTTTTTATCATATGTAGACTCTTCTTGTGTGCATTCTTCATGGACCCCCAAATATTTCTATTCAAGTAAAATTATTTAATTGTGACTTTCCACCAAAAAATGTTACGTTAATGTGAATGTGTAAAGGTCACTTTAGACAAGGGTCCAAGGAGGAAGGTCCAATGATATTGAGCATTCTCTTAGTCAAGAGCTTTAAATTGGTCCCAAGGTCTTTAGACAAGAGTCCAAAACAAATCAAATTATGATTTAGCCTACATGACATCATTTTGGAGGGAAAACCAATTGGTCCAGACCAAAAAAAGGAGCATAATGGAGAGCTCATGGATTAGGGAACCAAATGTAAGCTAGAGTTCAAAGTTGCTCATTTCTTTGTTTTTTTTGGCTCCTTTCCACTGTTTTCTTTTATCTTGTGGGTCAAATTTTGTGAGCATGGAAGACATGCTATAGATTGACGACATTGTTGAAAGCACACCTACTCCCTTAATTTTGACCAATTCTAGAATTGACATAGTTGATTTTGTGAATCCTCACAAGGTGGTTGTTGGGAGTGCATTTTCAAAATTAAAAAAAAATATAAAACAAAAAAATAATAAAATCATGAAAAAAAAGACCAAAAATTAACCTAATCTTTTCACATGTCAATCACACATTTTCAATATTGGACCCCCAAATTGGACCCCCAAATTGGACCCCAAGCCTTTAGACACCCTTAGTATACCTTTTTTCCATTTAATGTGTTTTTTTAATGTGAAAAAGGGTCCAATGCAAGGTTCGCTTTGTTTCAAATTGGTCCCTGGGCTTTTGATCCTTGGACCCTTGTCTAAGAGTCATGAAGGTGTCTAACACCAATGTCACAATGATGGACATACTTGCTACTTTTTTTATAAATGTTCTCTAAATACATATATATTTTTGACAATGTATGTGAAAATTATCAGCTTGTTGGAATATGGGCATGCATGTTTCTCTAAAATGAACATGGATTGTCTGGACCTTCAATGGATTTGGGCTGTCAGGTCTTATTAGAAATTGCAAGAAATTCAGTTACATTTCAAATGCTGGTAGAGATTTAGAAAATTAATAAACTCAACATGAACATGATTGAAGTCATCTTTTACTCCATGGTGAGCACCTTTTTGTACCCAGTGTGTAAGGGCAGCAAAAATATAACCTTCATCATAAGCGTAGACCTTGCCTTAATTTGTTATTTTGTCACACCACTTTAATCAACATATTCTCAAACAAGTTGATGTTGCAGTAAATCAATTGTTTACGGTAGCATATTACATCCTAAATGCCAAACCAAAACCCAAGCTTGCAACCTAAACTATGTGTCTAATGTGTCCAACATACACAGAGATAACAAATAACACCTACACGTGCAAATACAGATACACATACAACATAATTCTTGAGAACACCCACACACATTTGACTTAGCAAATCTATTTGATTTCAATTACTACCATAACAGTAGTGAAAAATGAAATCTGGAGGCTCTTGACTTTGTTCACCTTATGATCAAACATGCCGCATGCATATTTTCATTAAGTTTAACCCAAGGATTGACATATTTTATTTAGGAACGCTATGAACTTTCATTTTTCATCATTTAAAAATAGTATGAGGAATTACACAATTTAAGCATACAATTATCCTCAATGTACAGAAAGCAAGGGTTATTACAACACCCTAGAAACCAAAAATCCACTTACAAGAGTAAATGTAATAATTGTTCAGTGGAAACTGATGAGCAGTTCAATGTTGAGTATGCTGCAAAACAGACAAGGTAGTCTGTGCATGCCCAAATTGTGGCCAAGCAGAAGTTTGACCTTCCCATTGCTCTAGTTCAGATGTGTATAATTTGTGCCTTTCATTTTCCCTTCCTTTGCAGTTCTTTCTTCAGAAGCAGTTTGTCAACTGCAATTCATCAAAACCATCATTTCCTTGAAGATTTGGTAACCTCTGCAGCCTGCATTGCTCAGTGCATACTTCCAAGTTCCTACAGAGTTCCAAATTGCTGCTGTCTATTTAAAGTCCATTGCTTGTGAAGACATTTGTGGTCATCAATTCACTACCTGGAGAGCATATTGTCTCAAAATTGTCATAATAGCCTGCTTTCATGTACTTTTTTCCTCAAGTATCAAAGTTCTCAGTGTACATCACTGTCTTTCTAAAGACCAAACATATTCAATATGCTACACACCTACATAATCAATTTTGCTGATATTCCTCATTCAGAGCTAAAATTGTTTTGCCAACTGGAATCACATTCCCCCATGTCTTAATTGTATCGTTTCTGAAACTAGCTTCAGAGGAGAACAAGAAGGTTTGTTGGTTGCAATCAAGGTGGTAAACTTGCACTGACAAACCACACAAAAGCATGATGATGAATGTAGTAAAAATCAGACCATCATGAAGTAGGAACTTAACCAACTGAAGGATGAACAGCATGTGCCCAAAGTTCTAAGCAATCACAGCTTCAGGCTGGAAACTTGCCTTCTGAATGTGAAGAGGCTGAGATAAACTACACAAAAGAACTTGACAAACAAGTACCCCTTCAATGTGTTCAACAGGTTATTGATGCCAGAGGGCCCAGCATTCCTGTGGGTTTACAAGTAGTTACTATACAATCTTGGCCTTCTTTGTGCATTCAGGGGTCAGATATCTGCCCTTAACTTTTTGAACGCGAATCAAGGAAAATGTAGTTTGTGAACTGTTCCATATCATCATTTCCTGAGCACTTTCATGGCTTGCATTTTCCCATCATAACAAGGTTGCAAGCCAGGAAAGCGCTCAGGAAAATGCAACAAATACCTGAAAGCCAAGGACTGTCCAATGGATGAAAGCATATCTTGCGCTGTTGTGTGGTTCATCATGAGAATCTATTTCAATCATGTGAATCATATGGGAAATACAGTGGTTGCATTGAAGGTTGTATGACTCCAGTTTCAGAGGTTGTCAGAAGACTTCAATTTCCCAGAGGTATAAGGAAGATATCCAATCTTGTTTAGTTGGTGGTATTCTTGTAAATAGTGAACTTATTCATTGCCCTAAGTTGATTACCATAATATTTGGACATTTCTAAGAAACAATAAGTAGCATACAAGTGGGTAGTAAGAATTGATATATATGGATGTGTGACAGATTGCAAAGTTTGTTTGCAAGGTTGCTGAATCATGGAGCAGGATTCCCTACATATCCCACAGTATTTAGCATCAACTGTAATACCTGAAATCTTCCCACACAATTCGAGTCATTTCTGACCTTGTATGGAACATGACACTTGTGTGGATGATCACTACTGTCAAGTACATCTGTGTAATTTTATACCAACCAGAGTTCTGATGGTTATCTTGTACTTTTGGGAATGAAGGTTTTCAAATTTCTGCTGGCAGATAAAGTTCTTGAATACAATCCTGGGTACACTATTGTTGCCATCAAGAGTGTGACGAGGTCAATGACAAACTTCTTCCCTGGCCATTTCCCAGAGAGTCCATGTAATTCCAGGTGTTTTGATGGTTGAGTTTAAGTCAACGGTCTCTATTTTGGGATCTCTAAACATCAATTGGCTTCTAAAGCTGTCTAGATCTTGTGGGAGATGTCTTCTCTGTTGAGTATAATGACTGACATTGTTACTAGTATCATTTGATTGAAGTGCACCTCACAAGAACTCTTCAAGTGCTCCTCACACACACTAGCTCCAAGACATGCACCTAGCTCATTGCACATGCACACCCATGGACACACTTTAGCTCCATGCACCAAGCCAAACTCACATGTTACCCTACACTTAGCCTAAGCCTTGACTCACTACTCAAGTCTTGGATTTAGTCTCAATGCAAGCTTCCCAACTGGTCTAGGATCTCGTTGCCCATGCATCCATGGTCATGTCCCACAATCCAACTGCATGGGCTCCCTTCTAAGAACTAAATGTCTTGTCCCACGTGAGTCACCTAAGCAACTTGCATCCCACAAGTCACTCCCAAGTCCCCTTGGTTATCACGCACCTTGTGAGGCACTAAGGTATGAAGCACCTTGCCTTGGGAGACTCCTTATCATCCCAACTATCCCAGCTATGGTTTCTCACTATGAAATGAGAGATGTGTTGGTTGGGGAGTCCTTGTCCTTGAACTATTAATTTAGGTCTTGCTAGATGTGTGCTAGCTCTAGTGGTTGCTGATTGTTGATTTATGGCTATTGGCACAAATTGGTGGCTATGGTAGCTCGATGTTGGGTTAGTTCTAAAGAGAGCTTCTTTGCTAGAATGGACAAAATATGTTATAGAGCAAGCTAGTTTTTGCATTAGGTGACACTCTTGATTCAAATGAATCTTGTGAAGTTGTAACAAGGTGTTTGCACACTAAGGTGGACCACCTGTGGAAAAATTTGACAATCTTTTAGTAAATTTGAATACTCCTTATTTGAAATCATAATTGAAATATATAAAATAAAAAATCAAATTTATTTTTCTTTATATTGATTTATTCAAATGATCAATCACATATATGAAATTGAAATGGTATACAATTTAAAAATATTACTCTTTAAACCACCATGATATTTGTCCTATTGTTTTTAATGTTGTTATTTATATAGCATCTTAGGATAGTTTGTTTTTATAAAAAAATTGTTGAAAATTAACTTTGTAACATTACAATTTAATTTATAATGTACTCAATTTTTTTTAAATTATAAATTGCAACAATTTTGACATCTTTTTTGGTACACTTTATTAACTTTAAAATCCACAAGAGAGGTTGGGCATTTGCAATGATTAGAAGGTAAAAGCCTATTGGTGGGGAAATGGTTATGGCTGGGTGAAGGGAGGGGGGAGGGGTGGGGCGTTTTTTATGGTTCTTCATAAGGAGTAAAAATAATGAAATCGATGGTCTTATTTCAAAATTTGAAAATGGGGAATGTCATCTCCATTAAAATCAATGGGTGTTCAAGATGTTCCATGATCATTTCTTCACTTATTTCCTATTTGAATTACTAGCCCATTTGGAAATTGTAATCAAGCAACTTGGTGTGTGGAAACTAAAAAAATTAAATGTTTTAATCTTTGTACAACTTGGATTTATCTATGATTTCTACAATAATAAATATCATTGGACTCAAATATTTGAATGTTTATTTGTTGTTTCGCAATTCTTGGGTTGGAAAAGTTCCTTTGGATGTTCTTTTAGCTTTGAGCAAATAAAAGTGTTTTAAACCCATTAGAAATGAAAAAGTTACACAATAGTAGATTTCTTTGAAGGTCTATAATTTTAAAAAATGGAGGCAAGGGAAAAACTTGGGACCTTTCAACTACCTTTCCTTCTACTATGGAATAGAAGAAAAAGAAAAAAAAAAAAACCCCTCCTATTACAATCCACCTTCATTTTTGGGAAAAAGAAAACAAAAAAAAGGTTCCTTCCATTCCTTTTATTTCTTTTGTGATCTTATAAATGTCCACACACTAGTAACTAGTTAACAACATGTATTTCCTAGGTGTATACACTAGTCTATAAGTCTATTTGATCTACAGTTGCATAATGATTTACAACATTCAAATTGTCCTAATTTTCATAAACTTGAAGTAGACATGTTTCTTTAAGTTGCTAAGCTTTATATAGAAACAAGTTACAACATATGCTTTCTAAAAGTTTTTAAGATCTTCCAAACTCATATGGTACATTGTCTTCCAAAACTTTTACATAATTTTTGCCCACCCCTATCTCCAAAGGATCACATTCACTACTAAAAAACCATGGATTTACAATTTGTTTTTGCAACTAGTTTTTAGTTGTAAGTGATATTTGTAATTAAAAATTCCCTTAATAGTATATGACAAGTTGCAATTGACTATTAGTTGCAATTTGACATAAGAGATTTCATATTTTAATATATCAGTTCATCCATTGTTGTATGGTATATGGTTGTTGCTTTTACAACTATTGTACAAATATTTTACTTGAAACATTTGCAAAGCATATTCAAGTCTCTAGCAAACACATGGCAACAAATTGAAACAACATACATACACACCTACCTACAACTTCTTATTTAAACCTATTTGGATTAAGTTGGTTACCTCCTTACCTGCCCATATTATGTAAGTGAATCATTGATGAACACATGGCACCTAGGTTAAGCCTACATCACAAACTTATTAGGCTTCATAGGTGGGGAAACTTATCCTTGGGTGGTATCATTATGAATGTCACACCCCAAATTTCTGAGACCCATCTAGTTTTAGAACAACATAGAACTCACATAAAAAAAACTTTTCATTCCAAATTATTGATCAAAAGGTTAGCCAAGCCATGTATAATTCCAAACTCTAATTAAATTTACAAAAAAAGGTGTTTTGATGTGGAAAATGAATGCATAAGGAAAAAGTTTCAGGAATGTCACACAAGGAATGTTTTTGATCAAGAACACAAAAATAATCTATTTTTTGGGAATTTTTCTTGAATGTTAATTTTTTAAAATATTTCAAATGCCAACCTATTTGATGTCTTTTTATAAATAATTGATTGAATCAATTTTCATTTAGTTAAGAATTTTTGAAATCACGATTATGAAGTCTTGAAGGGCTATTGATGTCAAGAACACAAATTATAACTATTTTCATCTTTTGTTATTTTAATGACTAGTTTGGATCATTCCCAAGTTGTGCATGTATTAAATAAATAAGAAAAAAATCTAATGTGTAAGTGCAAATGTAAAAACATTTTAAAAAAAAAAGTCAAGAATTGGGTTAGGAATGGGTCAAGAATGGCTCATGAATCAAAATGTTAATGCATATTATAGGTTTTTAGGTGCTTATTATTTTTCATGAGTGTGTGCATAGGTGGGGAAAACATAGCCCACCTAATCCAATCAAATAAATTAATGTATAAGTACATGGAACTTTATTTCTTAAATTAGGTCTAACTTTCCTGTGATTTTGGTAAGGTGGTTCCTAGTGGTACCACCCAAGTTTGTCGAGGTTTGAACAAAAATCACACAAATTCTATGTTATGGTAATATGAATGATATTTATACATATTAAATATTCAAAATAATAAACATTATTTTTTAATGACATACGTGAATGTTCATGTTTAATATACAAAAATTGTATAATTTTATCCAAAATTACATAACAATAATTGCACGGATTTAATTAAAATGTAAATTATACATACTTCACATCAAAACATCACACCCAGAAAATACATATCATTTATATAGAAGTAATATGTATGTTTTCATGCCATTTTTACATTTTGAAGCCATGAATATTGCACGAACATATTGTTTTACAATTTTCACATGGATTCTATTGAAATTCTGTGATATTGTAAGCTTGTGATGTAAAGTTGGATAATTTACATGGCACATAAGCTAGACTTAAAGTTAAATAAACTACATGGTGCCTGAGCTAGGCCATGTGGCACATAAGTTATATTTAGACCTAAGCCACATGGCATTTAGGCTAGGCATAGACCTAGCCATGTCAAACTTAGCTAAGGAAATCCTATTTCATTTTAAGAAAATGGGCGCAAGCATGTTCAAAAGAACCATAATGATTAAAACCAATGTGTTATTTTTTTGAAATCACTAATTTGGCATAATGTGTTTCAATCTTGAGGAAATTGATGTTCAAACCACAAATAACATGAATTTACTATTTTAAAAAAAATTATAGTACCAAATTTTGCATTGAACATCACAAGTTGTTAATTATCCATGCATTTTTTTTTTTAATTAAAATTTAAAATTTAAAAAAAAAAAAAAAAAAAACACACTAACTTTGCTAGGAAATGTAAACTAACCCTCCTTTACAAAGGAACAAACATTTAGTCTTTAAGGAAATTGATCAAATGATTCTGTACTTTGGGGGGTCAAAAACATGGTCAAAATATTTTGATGTAGAATGAAACTAAAACATAATTTCAAGTTATTTTCAATGCCATGCACTTATAAACATTAATTTATGGCTTCCCTTGAATTTTGAGAGAAAAGGTTTAGTATTACATAACATTAAGGATGTTTGAAATAAACAACAATTGTCCACTTTAGGGTTCTTGATACATTACAATCATTTTAAACACGTCAATTAATTTTAGAGTTGAATGCCATTTTAAAACATGTTTCATCAAGCTTATTGTTACGTAGACATGGCAATGTCACCAAAAATAACCAAAAAAAACTCAATACAAATGTCACAAATTATTTGACATAAATATTTGAACAACACATATATATATATATATATAACATTTGAATAATATGATGGGATTCAATTTAAAATGAAATCAATACACAATGACAAACTTTTAAACATTTATAAACCTCATCATATTGAAGTAAAACTTTTGGAACCACGTTTTAGTATTCAATCACCTTGTAGCAAATGGATACCATAGTACTTTTACCATTTTGACAGTTTGTTGCCGAATAATTAATTAAATTCTAAATATCAACTTCGACACTTGGTTTTTGAATTTTGTAATTTTCAGCAATAATGGTTAGATAAAAAAATAGATACCCCTTTGCTAGAGTTATGGAATAGTCTAATGTGTCTAAATTGACTCAGTTTTATGTCTTAGTCCTGAAAAGGTCTACGATTCAAGCTTGATAGTCGAAATTTGGATTTATTTAAAATTTTGGCACAAAAATAAATAAATTTTCAAAATTTCAGCAAAATTGAAAAATATTTAAATTTATGTTGAAATGGTAAAGGTACAACAATAATATTAAATTATATTAGGTTTGGGTGAAAGCATGTTCAAATATACACAAAAGATAAATTCATATTTAAATCATGTTTTTAAAAGTAAATGAAATACTTTTCCAAATAGTTTTTTTCTTTAAGGACCTCAATATTGATGTGATGAGCATTATGAAAAAACATCTCTTATAAATGGAGTTTGTTTATTTTCACAACTAAAATCATCCTTGATTTTCTTAAAAATGGGCACAAACGAGATAAAATGAGCCAATGGCGTTACTTTAGAAAAGGATTACATTTCTTTTTGCCCCGAAAGAACTTTTCCATACAAATGAATTTTTGAATAATTTTTTTTGCAAATTGTTATGAAAAATGCATATAATTGTTTAAGTAGATGACATGTGTTTTTGTTTGTATTTTTTAATAAATATGAATTTTTGAAAATAAATTGATTCCTTGTAAATTTTATGTTCATATTTAAAAACGATAATTTCAAATCATAACCAATTTTTTATTTTTACTTTTTTATAATAAATTAAAAAATCTTCTTAAAACATCATGTACATTATAACCCATTTATATGTGGTAAAGGACTTTTGAAGTTTTAGAATTTCACATATTTTTGGATATGAGTGTTTTTTGAATGTAGTTAATAGGTATTTATTTTATTTATTTATTCTCATCAATTTATTATTATATGAGTCCTTTTGATAGTCCTTTGCAAAATTGATTCAATCTAAGGCCATAGGTGTTCATTTTCAAAGGTCTTAAATCAAAATTTAAACGTAAAATTCTATCAAATGGATTTTTCATTTGAATTTCTTGACATTCATATGAATGAGAAAGGACAAACTTACCATGATTTCCATGGTTTTAAATGGTTAAACATAAATATTTCTCCAATTTTGACTGTTTTTAAGGCTAATTTGACATCCTTTTTGGTTCATTTTATTGTGACTACACCCAAATGACATAATTTTTGGGATAATTCTAGGGTACTTCTTCAAGTCCAAATGATAATATATGACACAAATTGTTTTGAAAAGTTAAAAGGAACTTACTAAAGGACCCAAGATAAAAAGTAAAAGTTCCATTTGATTTGGGATGCTAGAGGAAGGTTGGCATTTTTTTATATTTTAATTTACAAGTAAAAAACAAAGGCACAAGTATGTATGATTTATTTTGATTACACCGGTTTAGCTTATTAAACAAACTATAAGATAATTAACAAATTTGAAGTTTATATACCATGAAAGAAATATTGCACCTAGTGATCACCATGTGTTTTTTTCTTCATGTTAGTCTTAAATACATACATAATACATAGATACATATATAACACAAACATTTTAAAACACAATACACACATGTTTCCTAATATATCCTATTGCATCATATGCATGACCATGCACAAAAAATAATAATAAAATAGTAAAATTAATTAAATGATTAAAAGACATTGATAGGTCACCAATATTTTATCGACGTCACCAACATCCTTAATAAATTATTTGATGCATTGGCGAGCATCAAGATTGACTTAACCTCAACTAGCATAACTAGTAGTAATAGTAACTTGACTTTTGTTAGTTGTTTTTTTTTGGGAGCAAGAAATGAAAAAAAAAAACTAACATGTCAAGCCATTATTATGGATCTACTAAATTACATTTCCACTTGCCATTCTAGCAATCTTCGTATAAATTTTATTCATGAGTGTTCAAGATCTTTTCTTCATTGGAATCCACCATTGAATCTGGAACAATTTTAAAAATTCATTTTGGTCATCCTTGACAACATCACTTTATGCTTTTCCCATCCACATAGGAACAAGCTTCAGGATCATACGCCCTCATGAAAACAAAATCTTGTATGTTGAAATCTCGAAATGGGGTGTATATTTTTGTTTCAATTAGAGAAGGCTTCAAGTTCTTCAACCCACAAGAAGGAACAATGATTGGATCTTTTGCATCAATAACTTCCATGGTGGTCAACAACAAAGCTTTAGCATAGTTGGACCTCCAATTACTTGAAGGCCAAAAACTTTGAGAACATAACGTGGTTTTGACAAATGCAATAGAATATCCTTTCAACATTCCACACACGAGTCCATCTTTCTTGCATAAGTAACATTTTATTCAATGTCGTGCTTCCAAAATTCCACATATTTGAATGGTTTAATACTCATAAAATTTTCTTTTTCCATAAACCTCAACACATCATTGCTTCAAATTGGGCAATATGGAATAAGGCTTGGTTCTCTACTACGGAGCTTTCATGATCCATTTGGATTATCTTGTCACAATTTGATTGGAAGGCCATCCCTAAAAAAGAAATGAAAGGCCATAGGCTTCGCAGCCCCTCAAGCCTAACCAGTAAAGAGCCGCGTGTTTATGACGGCACCAGACTCTTTCTCGGCAAGATGGGCCAACTGGTGACAAGGAATTTTCTGATACAAAATTTTGCCGGCACTATAATGCTGTTACTTGATACTTGATAATATCTAATAGTAGATGATTAAAATACTCGTCCCTGTTTTCTGTTTTTTTGAAGTTTAGTCTTGCCCCTTGGTAACTTTGGGAAAATTCAAGAGAAAAAGGGTTTTTCTTCTTTGTCAAAAAGGATGAATAAAAACAAAGTGGAGGGGAGGGGATGGAGGGGAGAAGAGCTCTGCCGGTATGGCTTCCAAAGAAGATTTGTGGGGGAAATTTTGTATCACATCACAAGCCAACCCAATGATTCAATGAAGAATCTAAAAAGAAGCATATCAATATGCCCTACCCACTAGAGAAAATTCCCCAATTATATGACTCCATGTATGATTATTTTTGAAGTCTATTGGACACTATATGATTAGCTGCAGCCCATGCTTTAGTCACATTGGATGAGTTGGTTAGGACAAGCAATTGTTGAATTTCAACATGGCACCCTACATCATGTAGTCATATAGGACAATTCTCAAGTCATAAAACAAGTCATATTTATTGTTGAGGTGGATCCTATGTGGTATTAGAAGACTTCCTAGGTGGGGTCCACATGAGGAATCATACTTCCATTTGTCATGATAATAAATGGCTAGAATATGACTTTCATTTCATGTTTTTGTATGTGGGTGCATGTGAATGGTCCATGTGTCACAATTTTACTTCCACACATGTCAAAGAAACATTCGTTGACATGGCAATAACCAATTTATAATTATCAAAATTGGTGCTGAAAATGTCGTCGTACATTAGTTATTTGTGGTTCAAATATTACAAATAAAATGTCTTTTGTTATTACATGTGGCAATCATTAATAAAGACACTTGTCAACATGGAAGTTTTTGCACATTGTGTGAAACAAATTAGCCATGTAGCGATTTTGTAGGCAAACATGTGTAAAGGATAGAAGTTAAAGGTGTGATCATTCATAAGTTGTTGTGCAATTACAATTTAAGACTTATGTGTCATATGATAATCATATAAAAGTAATTTTGTAGTTGAGTTTTCTTTTTCAAGTTATTATATATTTGATTTGTAATCATAGGACTTTTAGTTAAATTAGTCATTCCAATTGTGCTTAAGGCCTAACACAACAAAAAAACTAGTAATATGATAATCATAGTTGTTTAATTCCAATCAATTTCCAAATAACTACAATTCTCGAAGTCATGTACATCTTACTAATCATATAAAAGTCATTCGTCATTAATTATATTATCTAATAAAGAAGGTTGGCTAATCTCAATGATTGTATTACATTTCATATACTACTACAAAAGAATAACTTCCATGTTTGTGGTTAATCAAATGGAAACAAATGGATCCCCATGCCACAAGTGGTTACATTCTTGAACAATTAACACATGTCCATAATCTTATGGTCAACCAACTAATGAATATACAAAACTAAAGTATTACACAATTGGATAAGAGTGAACCAACAAAATATAGCAATTATTATGTTCAATGACAAGGTTCACCAATTTGATAAGTTCAAGTTCCATTCAAAAAATTTGTCAATTTACAATTTTCAAATATTTCTAATTCCACAAGGTACAAGTGCCTACCACATCTCCCACTATAACATGGTCATCAATTTCATTTGGGTGCATTAGTGGAAGCTCAGGCATGTGCACATTTGCAACATCTACTTTGAACCAAAATTTTGGAATAATTGCACCATGAAACTTCTCCAACCCCCATTGACCATTAACTTTACCGGATGCCACATTTTGCCTTACATTCTTTGGATTCATCAATACCAGATATTGTCCAATACATTACAAGTAACACAATTTTTTCAAATGAAAATTTTGACTAAAAAGTACCACAATTGTCACCATGTTCAACTTGACCAAAGTGCCATTTTGACTAGATCTTTTTGGTTGGTTATTTTTACTAGATTTTTGACCAATCAACAATATTTTGATATTAATTATATGTATGATTTTAAGTATTTTAATGATATCATGTAATAATATAATATAATAAATTAAAATATAATACATTAATTTATTTAACTACCTACATTGTTTAATAATTAATGTAAAAATAAGTAGTATTATTATTATTTACATACCTACCTACCTTATTTAGTTTAGGCCCCCTAGGCTAGGCAACCAACCTTAATGCACATTGCCTAGGTGGTCTAGGCCACTTATCTAAGGCCAGGGAAACTTATGTAGCCAAAGTTTCAAGCTATGTGAAAATTTGAACTCCTCACCTTCATTTTGAGAAATCAAGTCCTTACCATTATACTATCATTTCAAAAGATGAAATATTTTTCAATTTTTTAATTGAGGATGAGCATGAGCCTCAACATCAAAAACAAGGAAGATGGTTCTAAACTTAAAATTGGTTGGGACTAACAAAGGAGGAAACATTATCACTCATGGAATGAACATAATTAATCTTATTGAAAATGCACAATTCGCTCCTAGATGTTTGTCATTCACAAATTGCTCTTCACTCCCAGATCATTCCTGGTTTTCACTCATAGATCATTCCTCATTTTTGCTCACAAATCACTTGCAAAGATTGGTCAAAAATCTCACAATCACTCATGTTCACCTGTCATTCACAATCCCTCATAGTTGGTCACATTAGTCACATTCCTTTTCAAATTGTTCGTGTTTTTTCACATTCATTGACAAACTTCCTAAATTGCTCACAGTCCTTCACTCATAAACCCTCATGCTCCCTCATAGATCACTTGACATTCACAGGTTCCTTTGTAATCACTCATGAACCTCCCATGATCCAGATCGCTCATGTTTGTTCAATGTTCACACTTCTTCACATTCACCCCAATTGCTCGCAAACTTAAACAATGCTTATAGTTGCTCATAATCACAATTGTCCAAGATTTAAAAACCTTTTAGAACATTCAAGTTTGTTTATTGCCCATGCTCATAGTCAAAATCACTCATGTTCGCTCACATTCACACCATAGACACTCATGCTCACAATGTAAATGCTTAGGTTCACAACATAGACAATTATGCTCATGATGTAAATGCAAACACTCATGTTCATAGACCCTCGGTTGATGTTCATGGTCTTTTGTCCAATGCTCACCATTGTTCACTCTCCTTCCCAATCGTTCACGAACACATAACCTCATAATCATTCATAATCACACATATATTCCTTTTTAATCATGATAAATCGTTCACTCATAGAAGTTAAAACCTCACAAATCAATCACATTCCTCACAAGTCGTTCAAACTAGGCAAATTGTCATCACTCATATCACTCATAAACCTCATTGTCACTTGGATCATTCATAAACCTTTCATAAACTTCATTTTCACTTAGATCACTCATGAACCTCACCAAAATTGCTCACAAACTTCACCAAACCCGAGTTGCTCAAGAACCTCATAATTCATTCAAGAATTAACACCTCATAAAATTGTTTTCACATGCATAATCACTCAAATGCATTTGAAGTTTAAACTAAACAAAAACAACCAAAAGAAACTATAGTTAGGACTTGCGATTCATGCAGGCACACAAAAACTTGGAAGTTGGAAGTGATAAAACTGACATACCTCCCATGTGGCTGCTTGAATTCGTTCACCTACTTCCGGGTTCTGACCAACAACCATCAACAACCATATTTCATGAGCGATGAACAATCTATGACTAACAAATAATCTTGCAAACCCGGCTCCCATACATGGATAGTTGTGGCTTCATTGTTCAACATTAATATCACCTCCAAAAGCTTTGAAGTTTAACAAGAAGTACATTGTACAACTTTAGTGTTGAAGTTTCACTAAATCAATTTCTATAGAATCTAGATCCACATAAACACCCTTGGCTATATAGGTTGAAATTTTGCTATACACAATGGTTACACAAAAAAACAAAGGTTGAAAATGTGCTATTGTAGCATCTAAAGGGAGTTGGAAAAGTGAAAACCTCCTTTGAGTTTTGAAAAGGAGTGGCAATGGTGAAACTGATGGACTAGGTGATGTTGTTATGTCACTATTCAAAACCCTAGCATTTGGTAAAACTTTTTAAAATATTCAGTATTTTTCAAGCCTATAGGTCATAGGGACAATTCTTGGGTAACTTTTTGGCAATTTTTAGCCAAAAAAAAAAACCGTTGATGTACATTCTAGGTTTAAGGTGGGACTGACTTTAAACCCTTATTTGGGATGGTTACAATGTCAAGTTTAAAATGGGTTCCAAGTTTTAAAAGAAAAAGAAATAATGTTTTCAAACTACTACATTACAACACCTTCCTTTGTTCCAAATTTTGATGTATGGTGACCTACATGGGTAGAGATTTTACAAGAGTGGCCATTGACCACTTTTTTTCTTATATGGAAACCTTTGCACCACAACAACACATAAACCACATGTTAATATGTCCCTACTTTTTTCCAATCATCGAACTATCCATGTTATTAATCCCACATTGGAGACATTAATTTTCATTCAACTATGTTTATATGTTTCAACATGGATTAAGCAAAGAAATGTAGATTAACCACAATCGAGCTTGTCGCAACCCTACTTTGAGGGAGTGTAAGGATGAATGAAACTCACACTCCCAAAATTGGGACTTGGGAGTCCTTTGGGACTCTCAAAATTTCAGAGTTCGATTGCAGTTTCAAAACACCTTGGAATGGGGTGTTATTTATATCATTGAAAAGCTAACAAAGTGTAGATGTCGAAAATGGGCTCGCATGGGCCATTTGGACATCTATAACACAAGTTATGGCAAAAAGAAGGGCTAAGAGTCAAATTGGCAGTTTGACTCCCGACCATTAAAAATTAGGAATCGGCCCGACCCCAATGCGTGCAGGTGGAGTGCGATACATCATTGGAAAGATCTCGAGGAGAGTTACAAGTTTGCTTAAGACCTCATCCCAATCAAAGGTTTGAGCAAAGAGTTATGACCTTGCAAAGTCTCGAGAGTCTAAATCAAGATAATTTCGGGACTCCTCCTTGGGAGTCCTGGGACAAAAAGCCATTTGAATGTGGGTGCCATGGAGAGGAATAGAGTATAGTATATGGGAGAAGGTGGTGGAAACACAAAATCTATAACAACATGGTTTATTAATTTAGTGTTCATGGTTTGTTCTATTTCTTTCCTTCAATGAAATTCAGAATGCATCACAAATTTGCTTAGCCACATTAAATATTGCAACTTGTGGAGCATCATTCTTCATAGTCATTATATCAAGACTTATATGTATTGCTATTCCTTTTCATTTTCTCGAGCATTTACACAAAATGTTATCAGTTCCAAATTTTGTTACCCATCTAATGGGAATTTTTAGACCATTGACACTATTAATTTTTGCAAGGGATGTTGATTTGAGGATTTTCTACAAGGAGGTTCTAATGCATGGGTTGATTCGTGCCATGTCTGAATGATGACAACAATTTGAAATAACAACAACTAACAGGGTTAAGAGCTCTTCTCTACATTAGGTGCCCCACATTGTTGGTTTTAGGTTTGAACTAACAATTGTTGGATGGTTTGTATATTCTTCCATGAGATATTAGACTAGCCATGGATTTTCTAAATTTAAATTTTATTTAAAAAAACATGTACATAACCAATAATTAGACAAAGAAACTGGATTTCAAGCTTGTTGATTACAAATAGTGTGACTAAGTAGAAAATCATATTACACAAGAAGAAATAATCAATTCCCTGGTCCATAATTTATCAAAAAAATTTAAGTATTTGATCTTTAAATGTTTTACTTTAAATGTTAAATTATGTTTCAATTCAAAAAATTTATTGATTTTAGTGTTTAACCATTCAAAACAATATCTTTGAACTACAAAAGGGGGGACTTTGTGAGACTCCAAACATCATTAGAAAAACAAAATTGTCTAGACCATTTCTAACATATGTTGGTGCTAGAATCCAATTTGCGGACCTTCAAGGTCTTCATTTGGATAGTAACATTTTTAAGAAGCTAGTAAACCATTGCAACCAATTCTGTTTGCCAAACACAATGTCAATCTCTCAACAATATGAATAGGGCTGGAGTTGCTAAGAAGGTTATTAAGAGAAACATCAACCTTAGTCCAAGTTTTTTTTGCAACAGAGGACAGGTCTAAAGGTACACCATATATAATGTAACAAAAGCTCTTATACAAGGCAAGTGTAAAAGTTCATACACTTGAAAAAACATATATAACCTTGAGCCATAAACAAATGGGCAAAAACTACACTAGAGAGAGAATGTCAATGTTGAGAATTCAAACTCAAGTAGTTAGGTTTCACTAGTTACTAGAGTAGGAAAGTAACTAGGTTACTTTCACAAGGTTGAATTACTTTCGTTACTTATTTTAGTTTGGTTATTTGTGGTTTGGTCTTGTAGTTAAATACCTTGGTGTTGATGGTTTG
>Ga0116229_10001124_pt1 | contig 40654 bp, 34 predicted proteins | sample S1TSphgellanicum_3_FD_87313 | JGI IMG/M metagenome (GOLD analysis project Ga0116229, IMG submission 87313) | Host-associated microbial communities from peat moss isolated from Minnesota, USA - S1T2_Fc - Sphagnum magellanicum MG | ecosystem: Host-associated > Plants > Peat moss > Unclassified...
GATTGCGGGTGCGGTGCACGCGCGATCCAGGTTCAATGATGGGGCCGGAACAGACTGAACAGAACTGCTATACTTCCGGGTCCGCAAGAAACATATACCGGAACGAAACGCAAAACCCCCAATGCTGATAAATCTGTTCTGACATGCGGTAAGTATTAAACGATTTATTTACTTATCGTTTAGAGCGTTATCAGCCTGACTGGAATTACCACGGGCGCCCAAGCTGGCCAGGGGCTGATAAAAACGCTCGCCAGACAAAGATCCAGAGCGGCTTAGACGCGGGGTGCAACCGTCAGCGTCGCCTCCACAATATCCGCGTCCTCCGGCAATCTTCTGATGGTGAAACCCATTCGCCGCATGAAGCCGAGCATTTTCTGATTGTCGGCCAGCACCTGTCCGGCAATCACGCCAATCCCCTGGCTCGCCGCCCAGCCAATCAGCCGCTCCATCAAATGCCGCGCCAGCCCGCCGCCTTTGCAATCCGGCTGCACCAGAATGGCGAATTCGCCGTGTCCGGCATCCAACTCGCGCACCAGCCTGGCAACCCCCACCGTCGCCTGGTCGCGCTGGCGCACCGCGATGAAGGCCATTTCGCGCTCGTAATCGATCTGCGTCAGCCGTGCCATCTGTTCCGGCGCCACCTGCCGCAACGCGGAGAAAAACCGGTAGCGCAGATCCTCGGGCGGGACCCGCGCTACGAACGCGCCATGCGCGGCCGCGTCCTCGGGCCGGATCGGCCGGATCAGGAAATCCTCGCCGCCATGCGACCACATCGCGCTCAGCTGTTCCGGATAAGGCGGGATCGCCAGCATTGCGCGGCCGCCCTCCGGCCGCAACCAGATCGCCGCATCCAGCACCGACGGACCGCCTGGGCTCAGGCGCAGCCGGTCAATGCCCAGCTGATCGATCTGCGGCGCATCGATCAGCAACTGGCTGATCCGCACCAGCGCCTGCGCCGCGGCATCGGCGTCGGCCGTCTCATGCAGCCCGGCCTTGCGCGCCAAGGCCAGCGCCAGCGGCAGGTTCAGCGGCGGCAGATCGTAGCAGGCCACCGAGTCCGGCGGGCTGGAGAACCCGATCGCCGGGCCGAAAATGGCATCGTCATGCACCTGCACACGCGCCCACACCGCAGCGCCTTCTGGCGCGTCCGTGCCGAACGGCAGACCATAGCATGCCAGCACCTCCAGCGACTCGCTCCTGGTCAAGGCCATCCGGCCAGCGGCGAGGGCGGCTTCGATCCTGGCGTGGCTGGTAAAATGGTCCGCCACATCCTCCAGCACCCGGCTCGGCGGCAATTCCCGGGCGGCCTGGCGCGCATGCCGGTCCCGCAGCAAATGCGCAAAGCCCTGCACCGCCTGCTCGGGGGTAGCAAAGGCGGGCAGCCCCGCTTCGGCCAGGCGCCGGCGGTGACCGGCGCCGCTGGTCTCGCCCATCACGCAGGTCAGCAGCGGCAGCTTGGCCGTATGCCCGGCGGCGATCACCGATTCAATCGCGGCGGCATCGCCAGCCCCGGTCGGCGAGAGCAGCACCAGAACGCCGCCCACCTCAGGCACCGCCGAGACCATGGCGGCAATGCTGGCAACATCGGTGGGGGCGGCGCTGCCCGCATAGATGAGGCCGTAGATCAGGTCGGCCGGCAAGCTGGCCGTGAGCCCCGCCTGCGCGCCCTGCGGCAGGATCGCCAGCCTGATGCCAGCTTGCAGCGCCGCATCGGCCGCCAGCCGCCCCGGTCCGATCGCATTGGTCACCACCGCCATCGCCTCGCCGCGGAGCGGGCGTGACCGGCTGAGCGTCTCTGCCGCCGCCAGAAACGCCTCCAGCCCGCGCACCGGCAGCACGCCGGCCCGGCTCAGGGCTGCCTCGAACACCGCATCGGAGCGGCCGGACGGGTCCAGCAGCCGCCCGCCCGGCCGCAGCGCCACCACCGGCCGCAGCCGAGAGGCAGCGCGCGCGGCGGAGATGAACGCCCGCCGGTTCCGCACATGCCGTATATCCAGCAAAATCAGCCGCGTATCGGGGTCGCGCGACAGATAATCGAGCACCAGGGCGAAGCCGACATCGCCATTGCCGCCAATGCCGACCACATGGCTGAAGCCCACCCCGTTCGGTCCCGCCCAATCCACCACTGCCCGCGCCAGCGAGGCCGATTGGGTGACCAGCGCGATATGGCCCGGCGGCAGTGCCATATGCGAGAGCGAGGCATTCAGCCCAAGCAGTGGCGCCGCCACGCCGAAGGAACTGGGCCCGAGGATGCGCAGCCCGGTTTCGCGCGCCAGCGCCCCCAGATCGGGCGCCTGGCTGGTGACCACCGCGGTCGCGCCACCGATTGCCGCCAGGGCCCGCAGATCGGCCGGCACCTGGCTGGGCAGGGAGGTGATCACCGCCAGGTCGGGCGCCTGGCCTTCAGGCAGAATCTCGCCCCGAAACCCGCCCGCCTGCAGATTTGCCATCACGCGGGCCGCCTCCGGCGTCGCCGCCCCGATCACGGAGACGGAACGCGGCGCCAACAGCCGCTCGATGATAAAGCGCTGGGTCATGCGCCATCTTACAGCCTCGCGGCCGTCCCGGAACCCGTCGAACGGCGTACCTTCGCGCCTTATCCTTGCAAATTAAACACCACATATTTAATTTACAAGGATGATCGAACGTAGGTCCCTTGCAACGCTCTGCGATGCCCTTCAGCGACAAGCCGCCGTTGCCATCATCGGACCGCGCCAGGTCGGCAAGACCACCCTCGCCCTTGAGGTCGCGGCGGGGCGAAACGCTCTCTACCTCGATCTGCAATCTCACAGAGACCGCGAGAAGCTCGCCGATCCCGAACTGTTCCTGAGCAGCTACGAGAACCGGCTTGTCGTCCTGGACGAAATCCACCGCGTGCCAGAACTGTTTGCGGCGCTCCGTGGCCTGATCGATCAGGGCCGGCGGCGCGGCCATCGGACCGGCCGCTTCCTGATTCTGGGCTCGGCATCGATCGAGCTGCTTCGGCAATCCGGCGAATCGCTGGCCGGCCGGATCGAATATGTCGACCTTAACCCGCTCGACGTTACCGAAGCCGCGCCAGACCTGGAAGCGGTGAACCGGCTTTGGTTGCGCGGCGGCTTCCCCGAGAGCTTCCTGGCCGCGCGCGAGGCCGACAGCTTTGCCCTTCGCGTCAATTTCATTCGCACTTACCTGGAGCGAGACGTTCCTCAATTCGGCCCGCGCATTCCGGCCGAAACGCTCGGCCGGCTCTGGACCATGCTCGCCCATTCTCAAGGGACCATGCTCAACGCTTCACGCCTTGCGGCGGGTCTTTCCGTCAGCGCTCCGACCGTCACGCGTTATGTCGATCTGCTCGTCGATCTGCTGCTGGTGCGGCGCTTGACCCCTTTTCACGCCAATACCGGCAAACGCCTGGTGAAGGCACCGAAGGTCTTTGTCCGTGACAGCGGCCTCGTCCATGCACTGCTCGGCATCGAGGACGCGAACGCACTCGCCGGTCATCCCGTGGTCGGGACGAGCTGGGAAGGATTCGTGATCGAAAACCTTTTGGCCGCCGTCCCGGCGCGGACAATGGCGAGCTATTATCGCACCGCGGCCGGCGCTGAAGTCGATCTGGTACTTGAGCTGCCCGGTGGACACGGCATTTGGGCCATAGAGGTCAAACGCGGATCAGCCGCACGGCTGGAGAAAGGCTTCCACATTGCCCGCGAGGACATCGCGCCGAAGCGATCTTTTGTGGTGTACTCGGGGGAAGATCGCTACCCGATCACCCAGGATGTCGAGGCGATCGGTGTGAAAGAGCTTGCCGGCATGCTTGCAGCGATCGGCTGAAGGGCTGGTACCTTCTGACGGCGATTTTGCCTCGTTGAATCCAGCTTTCCTTTATCGGGCGGTTGCGGCGGCGCGGCTCGGTCAACCAGTCAACTTCACGATGGCGAGCTACTAATCCGCTATCTCGATCACCACCGGCACATGGTCGGAAGGCTGATCCTCGCCGCGGGCGGCCTTGTCTGGCACCGCCGATACCAGCCTTTCCGCCACGGTGGGGGAGAGCAGCGCGTGGTCGATGCGCAGGCCCCGGTTCCTGGCCCAGCATCCGGCCTGATAATCCCAGAAAGTGTAGATGGCGCCTTCGGGTTTTACGGCCCTTATGGCGTCGGTCAGGCCGCTCCAGAGCAGTTTGTAATACAATGCGCGGGTTTGCGGGCGGACCAGCGCGTCATCGGGGCCAAGAACGCCGGCGGCGAAATCGATGTCTTCCGGGCAGACATTGTAGTCGCCGGCCAGAATCAGCTTCACATCGTCGGCGAGCAGGCTCGCCGCGTGGTCGGCGAGGCAGCCCATCCAGCGCAATTTGTAGTCATAGCCGACATCGCCGTTGGAATTGCCGTTCGGCAGATACAGATTGCCCACCCGCAAGCCCTGGATATCGACTTCCACATAGCGCGCCTGGGCATCGTCATCCGGCAGGCCGGGCAGGCGGGTGAGGCGCACATCCAACGGCGTGCGGGCCAGGGCCGCGACGCCATTAAAACCCTTTTGGCCGACAATGGCCGAATGCCAGCCCATCTGCGCGAAAACCGGCGGGAACGAGGCCGCTTCGCATTTGATTTCCTGCAGCAGCAGCAGATCGGGCGCATTGGCCTCAAGCCAGCGGCAGATGCTCTGCTCGCGCGCCCTGCTACCATTCACATTCCAGGTGGCGATCTTCACGCGGAGAAATTAGTCGATCGAAAAGCTGGTGCCGCAGCCGCAGGCGCTGGTCGCGTTCGGGTTGCGGACGGTGAAATAGCTGCCCATCAATTCGTCGGTGTAATGCAGTTCGGCGCCGCCCAGCAGGTCCAGGCTGACCGAATCGACCACCACCCTGGCCGGGCCGCGCTCGATCACCAGATCGTCCGGCGCCACCGCCTCGTCCAGGTCGAACTTATACTGGAAGCCGCTGCAGCCGCCGGCGAGCACCGCCACCCGCAAGGCCGCGCTGCGCCCTTCGGCGGCGACGATTTCGGCAACACGGTCCAGCGCGCGGGACGATACGGTGAATGACATATCGGGAACATAGGGTGGCGGGGGCGGCAGGGCAATCCGCCCGCCCGGCGGCGGATGCGTTTTGACTGGGCCCAACCCGTGTTATGCGCCGCCGCGCCCCGCGCGGGCAGGGCGACATGAAGGGATGACCATGGCTGTATGGGTGCGTTTTCAGGGTGGTTTCGGCACAATCGAGGGCAGCCAGGTGGTGCCGCATGAAGGCGACATGTTCGGCCACTGCGTGCCTTCAGGCGCCCCTGTCGCATTGGCGGGGCTGGCGTTGCTGCCACCGGTGGTGCCCGGCAAGTTCATCGCGCTGTGGAATAATTTTCATGCCCTGGCGGCCAAATTGGGGCAGGCCGCACCGCGGACGCCGCTCTATCTGCTGAAGGCAACCAGCTCCATCCTGGCGCCTGGCGGGATCATTCGCCCGCCCGCGTCCTATACTGGCAAAACCACCTATGAAGGTGAGCTTGGCATCGTGATCGGCCGCCGGTGCAGCCGGGCGGATGAGGCAGAGGCCGCCGAGGCGATCTTCGGCTTCACCTGCGTGAACGACGTCACCGCGAATGATCTGCTCAACGAAGACCCCTCGTTTGCGCAATGGGCGCGGGCCAAAAGCTGCGACACGTTCGGGCCGGTTGGGCCGGCGATCGCCACCGGGCTCGATCCCTCGGCGCTGACGGTTCGCACCCTGCTGAATGGCCGGGAGCGGCAGAATTACCCACTATCCGACATGATCCTGCCGCCGGCCATGATCGTCAGCCTGCTGTCGCGCGAGATGACGCTGATGCCGGGTGACCTGATCGCCTGCGGCACCTCATTGGGCGTGTTGCCGCTGCGCCCGGGCGCCGAGGTGAGCGTGATCATCGAGGGCATCGGCACGCTGACCAACCGCGTGGAAGCCGCCGAGGACTGATTATCCACCGCCGTTATATTGGGCCTTTTCGGGGTCTGGCACTTCTCCGTTACGTCACGTAAAGGCATGCGGCCGCGCGCGTTGCCGGCATGCTTGGAGCGGCATGGGATGGAGTCTACGGTTTCGGCGCTGATCGCCGCTTTGAACAGCCCGCGCGCCATCGGCGCCCCGGGCCGGCCCTGGCTGGACGGGCCTGGCCTGGCAAAGCTGGCGGTATCGGTCGGCACCCTTCTGGCCGAACGCGGCATCGGTCCAGGCGACCGGGTGGGGATCGTGCTGCCGAACGGGCCGGAAATGGCCACCGCCTTTCTGACGGTGGCCGCCGCGTGCTGCGCGGCGCCGCTGAACCCCGCCTACAAGTCCGACGAGTTCGAGTTCTATCTGTCGGATCTGAAACCCGCCGCGATCATCCTGACCCCTGGCGGGCCACAGGCAGCACAAGATGTGGCGGTCCGCCTTGGCATCCCGGTGCTCAACCTGGTACCAGAGGCCGAGGCGGCAGGCCTGTTTCGGCTGGAGGGGCCGGCCGCCGCCGGCGCGACCAAACCGATCCGCGCCGCCGGGCCGGATGATCCGGCCCTGGTGCTGCACACCTCCGGCACCACGGCGCGCCCGAAAATCGTGCCGCTGACCAATGCGAACATCGTTGCCTCCGCCGGCCATATCGCGCGCTCGCTGGATCTTGGGCCCGAGGATATTTGCCTGAATGTGATGCCGCTGTTCCATATTCACGGGCTGATCGCGGCGGTCAGCGCCTCGCTGTCGGCCGGTGCCGCGGTGTGCTGCACCCCGGGATTCAATGCGTTCAAATTCGGTGAATTGCTCAGGGAGGTGAAGCCAACCTGGTATACGGCGGTGCCGACCATGCACCAGGCCATCCTGATGCGGATGCGCGCCCATCCGGCGCAGGCGCGCGCGGCCAATCTGCGCCTGATCCGCTCATCCTCCGCCTCGCTGCCGCCACAGGTGATGGCCGAGTTGGAGGAGGTGTTTGGCGCCCCGGTGATCGAGGCCTATGGCATGACCGAGGCTGCCCATCAGATGGCCTGCAACCCGCTGCCGCCGCGCGCCCGCAAGCCAGGCGCGGTGGGCATCGCCGCCGGACCTGAAATTGCCATCATGGATGACGGCAACATCATCCTGCCGCAGGGCGAGATTGGCGAAGTGGTGATCCGCGGCCCGAACGTGACCCCCGGCTATGACAGCAACCCCGCCGCCAATGCAAAGGCCTTCACCGATGGCTGGTTCCGCACCGGCGACCAGGGCAGGCTGGACGAGGAGGGCTATCTGTTCCTCACCGGTCGGCTGAAGGAACAGATCAATCGCGGCGGCGAAAAGATCAGCCCGCTGGAAGTGGATGTGGTGCTGCTGGACCACCCGGCCATCGCGCAGGCCTGCACCTTTGGCATCCCGCATGACAAGCTCGGCGAAGAGGTGGGCGCGGTTGTTGTGCTGCGCCCTGAGATGACCGCCACCGAGGCGGAGATACGCGATTTCGCCTCGGTGCGCCTGGCGGCATTCAAAGTGCCTCGCCGCGTTCTGGTGATGGACGACATCCCCAAAGGGGCGACCGGCAAGGTGCAGCGCATCGGCCTTGCCGCGAAGCTTGGCCTGACCGCGCAAGAAGCCGTATAATGCCGAGCATCTGTGTATTCGGCGCCGGCGCCATCGGCGGATTGCTGGCGGCGCGGCTGGAGATGGCGGGCACGCCGGTTTCCATCGTGGCGCGCGGCGCGCATCTGGCGGCAGTGCAGCAGGACGGGCTGGTGCTGCTCTCCGGCGGCGAGCGGATGGTAACGCGCCCCAACGCGGTGCCGCATGGCGATGCGATCGGCCCGCAGGATTACCTGATCCTCACCCTGAAAGCGCACTCGCTGGAACCGGCCTTGCCCCAGCTGGCACCTTTGGTGGGGCCGAACACCACGATCGTGGCGGCGATCAACGGCATACCCTGGTGGTATACCTATGGGCTGCCGGCGCCGTTCGGCGGCCGGCGGGTGACCGCGGTCGATCCGGCCGGCGCATTATGGGCGGCGCTGCCGCCCGCGCAATGCCTTGGCAGCATCGTCTATCCGGCGGCGACCATCGCCGCGCCTGGGGTGATCGACCATACCTATGGCGACCGTTTCAGCCTCGGCGAGCCGGATGGCAGCCGCTCCGACCGTGCGAATGCGCTATCGGCGCTGATGATCGCCGCCGGGCTGAAGGCGCCGGTGCGGCCGCGCATCCGCGACGAATTATGGGTGAAGCTGTGGGGCAACATGGCCTTCAACCCGATCAGCGCATTGACCACCGCGACGCTGGACGTGATTACCGGCGAGCCGGAAAGCCGGGCCTTGGCGCGGGCAATGATGCTGGAAGGCCAGGCGGTGGCGGAAAAACTGGGCATCCGCTTCGCCATCGACGTGGAGAAGCGGATCGACGGGGCGGCCGAAGTGGGCCACCACAAGACATCCATGCTGCAGGACATGGAAATGGGCCGGCCACTGGAGATCGAGGCGATTCTCGGCGCGGTGGTGGAACTGGCCGGCTGGGTGGATGTGGCGGCGCCGATCAGCACCGCGGTGCTGGCGCTGGTGCGGCAACGCGCCGCCATGCGGTAATGGACTAAAGTCTACCCAGCAATTTCGGCAATGCCGGTGTCAAAGACTGGTTAGTTTCTTCCCCTGTTCCAGGTGATCATGTCCGCGCTGAAATCCCGTTGGGGCCAACTGATCATCGGCATCATCTGCATGGTGATGATTGCCAATCTGCAATATGGCTGGACGTTGTTCGTGCTGCCGATCAGCCACGCCCAGGGCTGGAACCGTGCCGCCATCCAGGTGGCCTTCACCGTGTTCGTTCTGTGTGAAACATGGTTTTTGCCGCTCGAAGGCTATGTGATCGACCGGATCGGGCCGAAGCTGACCGTCTGCGCCGGCGGCGTGCTGATCGGCGCTTCCTGGGTGCTGGACAGCGTGGCCGCGTCGCTGACCGTGCTGTATGTGGCGTCCGCCCTGGGCGGCATCGGCTCCGGGTTCATTTACGGGGCCACTGTCGGCAATGCGATCAAATGGTTCCCCGACCGGCGCGGCCTTGCCGCCGGCCTGACCGCCGCTGGCTTTGGCGCCGGCTCCGCCGTGACCCTGGTGCCGATCTCCAACATGATCGCGCATAGCGGCTATCAATCGACATTTCTGGTGTTTGGCCTGCTGCAAGGGATCGTTGTTGTGGTGGCCGCGCAGGTTCTGCGCGCACCGCCTGGGGTGAGTACTGCGCATACCGCAGCATTGCCATCCAGCGGCATGAGCGCGCTGCGCCCCTCACGCCTGCACGATATCACCAAGGACTATACGCCCGCGGAGGTGGCGCGGCAGCCGGTATTCTGGCTGATGTATCTGCTGTTCGTTCTGGTCGGCGCCGGCGGGCTGATGGCCACCGCACAGCTTTCGGTGATCGCCACCGATTTCGGGGTGGCGAAAACGCCGGTGACTCTGCTATTCCTGACCATGCCGGCGCTGACCTTCGCTTTGGCGATTGACCGCGTGTTGAACGGATTGACCCGGCCATTCTTCGGCTGGGTGTCGGATCAGATCGGCCGTGAAAATACCATGTTCATCGCCTTCCTGCTGGAAGGGCTGGGGATTCTTCTGCTGATCTGGCAAGCGGCCAATCCGGTCGCGTTTGTTGTGCTAACCGGCGTGGTGTTTTTCGCCTGGGGGGAAATCTACTCGCTATTTCCGGCCACCTGCGGCGACACATTCGGCCGCAAATTCGCCGCGACCAATTATGGCTTGCTCTATACCGCCAAGGGCACCGCCGCCTTGCTGGTGCCATTCGGCAGCGTGCTGCGTGACGCAACCGGCAGCTGGCTGGCGGTGCTCTACGCCGCCGCCGCGGTCAACCTGCTCGCCGCCGTGCTGGCGTTGCTGGTTCTAAAGCCGCTGCGCCGCCGCTTCATCGGCCGTTCGATGACCGCCCGCGCCGAGGAGCGCAGCGCCGCGGCCCGCGCCGCAATGGCAGGCAGAACGGTAACCTTCCCGCAATGAGCGCGGGCAGCGAAGGGCTTCACGAAGAGCATCTGCCACCGATAAAGCGACTACGCCCAACATATTGATAGGATTAGGGTTTTTCTCTTCCTGCTCGTCCTTTTCGTGTGCTTCGTCTCTTCGTGGTTCAATTCTCCAGCGCCAGCAACGATCTATCGGTCGGTCGTTGGGTCGCAATGATCGTTCACCGGATTGCCCGGCGGGGAGGCGACCGGATTGACAGCCGCCATTGGATCGGCGGCATACTCCGGGGTCATGTGGGGCGTTGCGCTCTCATTGTTGGACGGAAGCGCGATGGTGAATAGCGGAGGCGAAGCGCCGCCCCCCCTCCAGGCGCCCGCCCTGCGCGCTGTTTGCGCTCTATCGGACATTCCGCGCGGCGGCGCGAAAAACCTCGAGGGCGGCCTGTTCGCCGTGTCGGTCGCCGATCAGGTGCTGATCTACGTCAATGCCTGCCCGCATCTGGGCGTGCCACTCGATTGGCTGCCGGGCAAGTTTCTATCGGCTGACCGCAGCAAGATCGTATGTGCCATGCATGGCGCCGAATTTCGGCCGCAGGACGGCCTTTGCCTGCGTGGCCCATGTCGCGGCGAAAGCCTGACGCAGGTGCCTTGCGTCGTTCGCGACGGCGTGGTCAGCGTTGCGAACACCGCCGTCTCACCAAATGACCAGGGACGAAACCCCGGCTTGCCAGAACCAAGGGAAACGTAGACATGTCCGAAGACCTGCTGATCCACGTCAAACCCATCATCGCCGCCTCGGCCCTGGTGGATGCCAAGACGCTGCGGCTGATGACCAACCACGCGGCCAACGACCCGGATGGGTTCTGGGCCGAGCAGGCCAAGCGGCTGGACTGGATTCGCTTCCCTGAGATCATCAAGAACACCAGTTTTGAGGGCGATGTTCAGATCAAATGGTTCGAGGATGGATCGCTCAATGCGTCGGCCACCTGCCTCGACCGGCATCTGGCCGAGCGCGGCGACCAGGTGGCGATCATCTGGGAGGGTGACGATCCCAATGTGTCGGAAAAAATCACCTATCGCGACCTGCATGAGCGGGTCTGCCGCCTGGCCAACGCGCTGAAAACCCTGGGCGCGAGAAAAGGCGACCGCATCTCCATCTATTTGCCGATGGTGCCGGAAGCGGCGGTGGCCATGCTGGCCTGCGCGCGCATCGGCGCCATCCACTCCATCGTGTTTGGCGGGTTCTCGCCTGACAGCCTGGCCAACCGCATCCAGGATTGCGGGTCTACGCTGCTGATCACCGCCGATGAAGGCCGGCGCGGCGGCCGCTTTGTCGCGCTGAAAACCAATGCGGATGAGGCGCTGAAAACCTGTCCGACCGTGACGAGCGTGGTGGTGGTGCCGGTGACTGGCCGCCCTGTGCCGATGCAGGCGGGCCGCGACCATGCCTATGCCGAGATCATGGCCGCCGCCTCGCCCGATTGCCCGCCGGAAGAGATGCTGGCGGAAGACCCGCTGTTCATCCTCTACACTTCCGGCAGCACCGGCAAGCCGAAGGGTGTTCTGCACACCACCGGCGGCTACATGGTGTGGGCCAGCTTCACCCATGAGCTGGTCTTCGATTATCGCCCAGGCGAGATCTACTGGTGCACCGCCGATGTCGGCTGGGTGACCGGCCATACCTATATCGTCTATGGCCCGCTCGCCAACGGCGCCACCACGCTGATGTTCGAGGGTGTGCCCACCTACCCAAACAGCAGCCGGATGTGGGAGGTGATCGACAAGCACCAGGTGAATATTTTTTATACCGCCCCCACTGCCATCCGCGCGCTGATGCGTGAGGGCGATGGGCCGGTGAAGAAAACCTCCCGCGCCTCTCTGCGCATTCTCGGTTCCGTCGGCGAGCCGATCAATCCTGAAGCCTGGATGTGGTATTACCGCGTGGTCGGCGACGAGCGCTGCCCGATCGTGGACACCTGGTGGCAGACCGAAACCGGCGGCATCCTGATCAGCCCGCTGCCTGGCGCGGTGGCGTTGAAGCCCGGCTCGGCCACCTTCCCATTGCCGGGGGTAAAGCCGGTTCTGGTCGATGCGGAAGGCCGCGTGCTGGATGGCGCCATAGAGGGCAATCTGTGCATCACCGATAGCTGGCCCGGCCAGATGCGCACCGTGTTCGGCGACCATGCGCGCTTCATCCAGACCTATTTCTCCACCTACCCCGGCAAATACTTTACCGGCGATGGCGCCAGGCGCGATGCGGACGGCTATTACTGGATCACCGGCCGCGTGGATGATGTGATCAATGTCAGCGGCCATCGCATGGGCACCGCCGAGGTTGAAAGTGCGCTTGTTGCCAACAGCAAGGTTGCCGAGGCGGCGGTTGTGGGTTTCCCGCACGATATCAAGGGCCAGGGCATCTACGCCTATGTCACCTTGAAAGACGGCATCGAACCGACGGAGGAATTGCGCCGCGAGCTCGTCGCCTGGGTGCGCCGTGAAATCGGCCCGATCGCCGCGCCGGACGCCATCCAGTGGGCGCCAGGCCTGCCAAAAACCCGCAGCGGCAAAATCATGCGGCGTATCCTGCGAAAGATCGCAGCCAATGAAACCGATGGCCTGGGCGACATCTCCACCCTGGCCGACCCAGGCGTGGTGACCGACCTGATCGATAACCGCGTCGGCTAAAAATGCCCTCTCCCCCACTTTCTTTGGCGGAGAGGGCAGGGTGAGGGGGCTTTCGTACACCGAGATGTAATCGGCCAGCCTTGACGCCCCCACACCACAAATGTAATTTTTCTGGTAACGATATGGTCTGCCCGAAGAGATGGCAGCCTCGCGACCGTGGGAGGCAAACATGCTTATGAACGGCATTCTCAATGTCGCGATCGGCCTGGCCATGACATTCGGAACGGTTAGCCTGGTGACCAGCGCAATCGCCGAAGCCTTTGCGTCCCTGCTGAATTTGCGATCGAAAACCTTGCTTGCCGGCATCAAGCAATTGCTCAACGATCCAAAAGCCAATGGCCTGGCACTGGCCATCTATCAGCACGCCGCGGTCAACCCGCTCGGCAGCGGCGCCGTCCCGGCCGATTCCAAGGCCTGGCAGGCCACTGAAGGCACCTACAAGGAAGTCAGCGCCCTGGTCGGCAAAATGCCGTCTTATGTGGATTCAAAAGGCTTTGCCTCTGCCTTGATCGATGCCATCCAGAACCGCCAGCAGCCCAGCGGGTTCATACCGGATGTCACCCAAGCGATCGGTGAGATCAAAAGCCCTCAGTTGAAGGCCATTATCGGCGGCCTTAATGAACGGGCCGGCCAGAACATCGATCAGCTACACGACAAGATCGCCAACTGGTTCGATGCGTCAATGGATCGGCTGAGCGGTGATTACAAACGCAAATCGCAATGGATGAGCCTGCTGATCGCCGCTTTCCTGGTGGTTTTTCTCGACGTGGACGCCTTGTCGATCGCCCGCCACGTCTATGTCGATCCGGCCCTGGTGCAGCATGTGGCAACCAAGACCGGCGAATCGCCAGACATGGTTTTCTCCGAATGGTCAACCACATTCCCGTTTGGCTGGGACGGGTTTTTAAAGGCCTGGTCCGGCAATGGGCTGCCACTGACTGTTCTGACCACATTGCCGGGATGGATATTGACCATCGCCGCCACCTTGTTCGGCGCCCCTTTCTGGTTCGACACCCTGCAACGCTTCGTCCAGATACGCGGCACCGGCCCGGAAACCAATGTGGACCCGACAAAGCCGACGCAGGCCTGAACCTGCGCGCTATAAAGAGAAAGACGTATAACCACGAAGGCACCAAGGCACGAAGGATTTCACGAAGACCGTGCCGACATTATCCGCCTCCCGACGTCTACCTCTCAGCCCCAGCGTAGGGCGGTTTTCTTATCCGCCTCTTTCTTGCGGTGCCGGCCAAAACAGGCGGATAAAAAATCCGCCCTACGGCTGAAAGCATTCAGTAACCTGCCCGGTACCGGCTTTCGTAAACTTCGTCGCAAAGGTGGTCCGCTATTCGGTGCTGGGTTGGTCTAAATTTCCCTCCGACCAAAGCGAACCGCTAAGCTGGCGCCACAGGAATGCCCTCGTCGGTCACCATTGGGCGCCCGGGCCGTGCCTGAAGGCGCACATACAGCATGGCGCGAAACTCAAGAATTCTGCAATAGGTGAGCGATGACACGCTACTGGCTTACCTTCCCACGGCTCGACACGCCGCACCCCATAAACCTCGGGTGCGGTGTCACGGCACGGGACTATGATGAAGCGTTGCTTTTGGTCAGGGAGGCGTTTCCCGATCTTGCACTCGGGGCACCCGTTGCGGCAATCGACAACATTGATGTCTCGACGCTCGACGCTGGGCACGTTCTCCCCAATATCGGGAACGTGCTTGCAAGAGGGGTCTGGTGGCCACGACTGAGCCTCAGCGCATAAATTATGAATTATGCACCAAGGAACTCTCTCGATGCAATCGACAACAAGCCAAACACTAGGAAAAAAGTCCGGTTGCTGGGCGATAGGCGAGAGCGAGATGGCCTGGGCAGATGGCACTGCGGCTCCTACAATGCCGTGCGGGCTGGCGTTCGACCGGCGCGCTCATTGGGGAGAGGAAGATGGTTCCGTCGCTCTCGGAGTCGGAGTTTCGACGCTTTCTCGGCAGCCGTCGCGTAGAGGTCGAGACCGCTGCGCTGGCTGACGTCATCACGGCGGTGCTTGATTTTTACGAAAGTGAGCGCGCCACAGGGCTTGAGACGACCCCGCAAGCCGATATGTTGCTCTTTCAGTTTGGTGTTTATGATTGGGGTCAAGGTGAAAACTTTGAATTCGATATTACTCGCCAATTCATCCTTGAAGGGGAGGAAGGAGACGACGCAATCAGCCAACTGCGCTGCACGGTTGTTTATGAACCAACGATGCAACTCAGATCGGTTGGCAATGGCAACCGCCGGTGTCAATCCGGAGATGACCTGACGGCATTCAAGGCATTCATACTTGCCAGCAACGCCTACATGGCCGCCCAACACCACCCCCCCAAGCAGGCGCATATTGCATGGGAACAGATTTAGGCCTGGGTTGTTGCATATCTCAAGAATTATGCAACGCCCTCGGACATCAGTGATTCTAGGCTTTTGGCCGGTGCAAATATCCGGTGCGAAGGTCCGCTTCGGCCTTTTAGGTCGCTGAGAATGGATAGTCCGCTTCCAGCCAACTTCGGTCATGAGCGGCCTGGGTCACGCTGCGGACCACAGCAGTAACCGCAGGGGGGCTTTGGCCCCCACGTCCCCACCGACCGAACGCCGCAAAATGAACCACTCGCGCCGCCGGCGCTATCACGCACTGCAACGCTGCACGCCAACCGGATAAAGCTTCATGTGCCGATCGTCCGAGACCAGAACAGCCTCTTCCGCAAGCGCCTGCGCGATCAGCAAGTGATCGAACGGGTCCTTGTGGTGCAAGCCAACCCGCACCAGCGTGGCAAGATGCGCCGGCGAAATATCCAGCCGCTTGAACCCTTCCGGCCCGAGTGCAGCCTCGACCGCGCCAATATCCGCTTCCAGCTTGCCCGCGCGGATTTTCACCACTATTTCCCAAAGCGAAGCAGCACTCACAAGAATCTCGTTGTCGGGCGAGGCGATCAGCGCTCTGGCATGCGCACCAAGGCGCCGATCATCGGCAAGCCACCACAGCAAGGCGTGCGTATCCAGCAGCAGCCTCATGCCTCCATAGCCGCAAGCACCTCCGCCGGCAGCTCGTCGAAATCATCCGCCATCCGAATTTTCCCGCGCAGGGCACCGGGCTGCCGCGCCGGCCGCAGGCTCGGGGCCGGGCTGCGCAGCTCGGCAATCACCGTATCATGCGATGTGATCAGGATCGACGCGCCCTGGGCAGCCTCGCGCAGATAACGGGTCAGGTTGCCACGCAACGCGCGCACGCCAACCATAGTCTCCCGAGTGTCATCCATCTCCGTTCCCGATACAAAAAGTGTCCACAGTATGTGGACACAACTCGCCCCCTCGTCAACCGTATGCCGCTCGCGCTTCGTCATTCTGGCGCAATTCGCCACGAACCGGCAATAAACCACAAACCCTATCGCCTGCCTGCGCATAAAGCATAAATAATTCAAATAGTTACAAATCTGGCACACCGCATGCAATCGCCACCCTGCCTCTTCTCACCGGCCGCCCCGGCCTGCATAAACCCAACCAATGAATCCCTCGGAGCCACGCATCATGCGCCAATCCCTGTTCCTCGCCGCCTCTCTGATCGCGCTGACCGCCACCGCCCGCGCCGAAGCCCCCTTCGATTTCGACCATACGCCTGGCAAATTGCCGAAATCGGTGGTGCCGGAAGCCTACACGATCGATATCGCGCCGGATCTGCAAAAGCTCACCCTCACCGGCACCGAGACGATCGGCCTGAAATTCCGCGCCCCTGGCGACACCATTACCCTCAACCAGGCTGGCCTCACCCTCGGCCACGCCACGCTCGATGGCACACCGGCCACCATTACGCAGGATGAAAAGGCGCAAACCGCCACCCTGCATTTCCCCGCCGCCATCCCGGCCGGCGCCCACACGCTCAGCATCGCCTATACCGGCCCCATCCCGCAAACCCCCAACGGCATCTATTACGACGATTACAAAACCCCCGCCGGTGCAAAAAAGCGCATGCTGGTCACGCAGTTCGAAGTCTCCGATGCGCGGCGCATGTTCCCTGGCTGGGATGAGCCGGCCTTCAAGGCCACTTTCCAGCTTTCCGTCACCCTGCCGAAAGATCTTGTTGCCGTCTCCAACATGCCGGTCGCCACCACAACGCCGGTGGGCGCTGGGGAAAAACGCGTGGCCTTTGCCACCTCGCCCCGCATGTCCACCTATCTGCTCGCGCTGATCGCCGGCGATATGGGCTCCGTCGACGGATCGGCTGGCGGCACCCAGATGCATGCCTTTGCGCCCGCCGGCGAACAGGGCCAGGCCAAATACGCGCTCAGCATCGAAGAGCATGTTCTGCCATACTATAACAGCTATTTCGGCGTGCCCTATCCGCTGCCGAAACTCGACCTGATCGCCATCCCCGGAAACTACGAGGCGGGGGCGATGGAAAACTGGGGAGCGATCACCTTCATCGATGATGCCATGTTGTTCGATGCGAAAACCTCAGCGCCGAGCACGCGTGAGGAAATCTATCTCGTGGTGGCGCATGAGATGGCCCATCAATGGTCCGGCGATCTGGTGACCATGGGCTGGTGGGACAATATCTGGCTCAACGAGGGCTTTGCCACCTGGATGGAAGACAAGGCCACCGATCATTTCAATCCCAGCTGGGAAATCTGGCCGCGCCAGCATGATGCGCGGGAGGCGGCGATGGGACAGGATGCCCAGCCCACCACCCATCCGATCCAGCAGGTCATCCATGACGAAAGCGAGGCCAACTCCGCCTTCGACCAGATCAGCTACGAGAAGGGCGAGCAGATCATTCGCATGATCGAGGACTGGATTGGTCCTGACATATTCCGCGATGGCATGCGCCGCTACATGAAGGCGCATGCGTACGGCAACACCACCAGCGCCGATCTGTGGGCGGCCCTCGGCGCCGCCTCGCACAAGGATGTGGCAGGAATCGCCTCGGGCTTTACCGAACAGCCCGGCATCCCGCTGGTGATGGTCTCGCGCAGTTGCGCCGGTGGCCATGGAACAATAACGCTGACCCAGGATCGGTTCACCATCCACGATCCGCATCCGAAAAAGCAGAGCTGGACCATCCCGGTCACCCTCGGCGCCCCCGGCATGGCGCCGCTTCGCGTGCTGCTCGGGGCGGCGCCGGTTACCGTGAAGCTTGCCGATTGTGCAGCCCCGATCAAGGCAAACTGGGGCGAGGATGCGTATTACCGCACCCAGTACGATGCCGCCTCGCTCAACGCGCTGGCGCCGGTTCTGTCGAAGCTGGACGCGTCGGACCGGGCCAATCTGCTCGGCGACCAGTTCGCGCTGTTCGTCGCCGGCCGCGCCAGGCTCACCGATTACCTGAGCCTGCTCTCCGGCCTGAAGAACGAGCAGAACATCGCCGTCTGGGACGATAGCTTGCGGCATCTGCATCGCCTCTACGACGCGCTGGCCGGCTCGCCGCTGCGCCCCGCGTTCAATGCCTATGCGGTCAGTCTGATCCAGCCGGAATTCGCCCGGCTGGGCTGGGATGCCAAGCCTGGCGAGAGCTTTCTCAATTCGATGCTGCGCCCTGAACTGATCGGCGCACTCGGCCGCTACGGCGACCCCGCGGTGATCGCCGAAGCCGACCGGCGCTTCAAGGCGTTCCAGACCAACCCGGATGCGCTGCCGGCGGCCCTGCGCGAACCGGTGCTGGATATCGTTGGCCACCATGCCGACCAGGCGACCTATGACGCGCTGAAGGCGCTCGGCATCAAGGCCACCGGCACGGAAGAGAAGCTGCGCTATTTCGAAGCCATGGCCGGTGCCGCCGATCCGGCGCTGATCAGGCAGACCGTCGCCTTCGCCGGGGCAGGCGAGGTGCCGAACGGGCGCATTGCCATGTTCCTCTACCAGGCCTCATCGGCGTCCGGTGAGCCGGACCTGCTGTTCAAGCTGGTCGGGCCACATGAGGATGAGCTGAACAAGCGCCTGCCGCCGGACGGCCTCTCGCCCACCGTGCTGGTGGCTGCCGCCGCCGGCTCCAGCAATCCCGCCACCGCCAAAACCCTGCTGGCCGACAAATCCAGCTCGCAATCCGCCGGCGCCCATATCTGGGCGATGCGGGTGGCGGACATGATCGAAACCGCCGCCGATCTGCGTGGCCGTGCCCAAGACGCCCTGGCCGGCTGGCTGAAGAGCCGCGGCTAAAAGCGGTCATCGGTCGTCGGGATCGAACCGACGACCGATGACCGATGACGGACGCCCGTGCTAGGCAGGCCGCCATGACCACCACCTCCGCGATGTTCCGCCGGCTCTGGCGCGAGCATATACGGCACCACAGGCTGCGGCTTGGCTTCGTGCTGCTTCTCACCGCCGTCACCGCCGGCCTCACCTCGCTCTATCCGCTGGTGATCAACCGCGCTCTGGCGATGTTCGAGGCGCATGACAGCCGCATCCTCTACCAGATACCGGCGGTGATCATCGCCATCACCTGCGCGAAGGCGGCCGCGCAATACGGCCAGACAGTGCTGGCCCAGCAACTGGTGTTGCTGGTGATCCGCGAACTGCAAGACCGGATGTTCGCCCAGCTGGTCCAGGCCGATCTGGCGCGGCTGGAGCGCGAAGCCCCGGCCGCCCTGGCGGCACGCTTCACCACCGACGCCACCACCATTCGAGAGGCCCTGATCCGCGCGGTGAATGCCGTCGGTGACGTCGTTACGGTGATCGGCCTGGTCGGCACCATGTTCGTGCTGGATTGGCAGTTCTCGCTGGTGGCCGCGGCACTGTATCCGCTGGCGGCGGTGCCGATGCAGCGTATCGGCAAGCGGGTGCGGCGCGCCTCGGGCGGCATGCAGGAACGCATGGGCGAGACCGCCACCCTGCTGCATGAAAGCTTTTCCCAGGCCCGTACAGTGCGGGCCTACCGGCTGGAAGCGGCGGAGACGCGGCGCGCCCAAAACAGTTTCAGGCAGCTCTATATCTCGTTGCTGCGGCAGAATCGCAGCCGCGCCAGGGTCGATCCGATCCTCGAAGTGCTGGGTGGCGCTGCCGTCGCTCTGGTGCTGGGTTTTGCCGGTTGGCGGGCCGCCAATGGCGGCAGCACGCTGGGCAATTTCACCGGTTTTGTCGCTGCCTTGCTGCTGGCCTCCCGCCCCGTACGCTCGCTCGGCGCGCTGAATGCGGCGATACAGGAAGGCATGGCCGGCCTCATCCGGGTGTTTTCGGTGGTGGACGAACAGCCGCATATCCTGGACCGGCCAAATGCCGCCGCCCTGCCGGCCGGGCGTGGCCGGCTGCAATTCCAGGATGTGTGCTTCACCTATCCCGATGGGCGAAGCGGGCTCGATGGGCTCAGCTTCATCGCCGAGCCGGGGCTTACCATCGCCCTGGTCGGCGCCTCCGGCGCCGGCAAGTCCACCGCACTCACGCTCATCCCGAGGCTGAAGGATGTGACCGGTGGCGCCATTCTGCTCGATGGCGCCGATCTGCGTGACGTGACGCTGACCAGCCTGCGTGACGCCATTGCCTATGTCGGCCAGGATATCATGCTGTTCGACGATACGGTGGGCGCCAATATCGCCATGGGCCGTCCGGACGCCGCCGAGCCGGCGATCTGGGATGCCGCCGAGGCCGCTGCCGCCGCCGGCTTCATCCGTGCCTTGCCGGATGGCATGCAGACCAATGTCGGCACCGGCGGCAGCCTGCTCTCTGGCGGGCAGCGCCAACGCATTGCCCTGGCCCGCGCGCTGCTGCGCAATCCGCGCATCCTGCTGCTGGATGAAGCCACCAGCGCGCTGGATGCGGAGAGCGAGGCGGCGGTGCAGCTGGCGCTGACGCATCTGCGCGCCGGGCGCACCACCATCATCGTCGCCCACCGCCTCTCCACCGTTCGGGATGCCGATCTGGTGGTGGCGATGTCGGAGGGCAGGGCGGTGGAACAGGGCACCCACGCCGAGTTGATGGCGCAGGATGGGCTCTATGCCCGCCTTGTTCGCACCCAGGCCTTTGCCGGCGAGCCGGCGCCCGTACCGGCGTTCACGGAAGCGGGATAAACCCAGCCCCGCCGCTTGCTTGACTTGCGCCCGTGCGGACGTGCACCAGATGACCGAACCGGTCGGTCAGCCGCGCGTTCCCCTCTACCGGACGCGCCACCCCTTCCGCATGGCGGCAAGTCTTGCCACCATGGTCACGACAGCCTTTGGGAACCAGATATGGCCGATAGCGAGCCCCCAGACCGCAACCAAAAGGCACCGCCAGGCCGCCAGACCGGGGCCGATCCACAGGAGGCCGAGGCCGAACACCGGCAGGAGCAGCGCCGCCAGCGCGCCAGGCCTTTCGTTCGCATCGGCATGGTGGTGGTGCTGATCGGCCTGATTGCCGGCGGCCTGTATTACTGGGAGTCGACCAAGGATCTCGAAGATACCGACGACGCCTATACCGATGGCCGCGCGGTGACCATTGCCCCGCGCGTGACCGGCCAGGTGATTTCGCTGGATGTGAACGACAACCAGTTCGTTCATCGCGGCGACCCGCTGATCCATATCGATCCGCGCGACTACCAGGCCGCGCTGGAACAGGCGCAGGGCCAGCTTGCTGCCGCCCAAGGCCAATTGGCCGCCTCCACCCAGGGGCTGGAGGTCGCAAAAGTGAGTTTTCCGGCAAGGCTGGCGCAGGCCCAGGCGCAGCTGCTGGAATCGCAGGCCAATCTGTTCAAGGCGCAGACCGATTTCCGCCGCCAGCATCTGGTGCCGCGGGCCGCCACCACCGGGCAGGATATCGATTACGCCACCGCCGCCTTGCGGTCGGCCGAGGCGCAGGTGGCCCAGTCCCAGGCTGCGGTACAGCAGGCCATGCCGGTGAAACCGAACGTGGCGCAGATTGGCGCCCAGGTGAAGCAGCTGCAAGGCACTATCGACCAGGCGGATGCCGCCGTGCGTCAGGCCAGGCTGAATATCGAATGGTGCGTGCTGCGCGCGCCGCAGGATGGCTGGGTCACCCGCCGCAATGTGGAGCAGGGCAATTACGTCACCCCGGGCCAGCAGGTGTTTTCCATTGTCTCGCCGGAGCTGTGGGTCACCGCCAATTTCAAGGAAAACCAGCTTGATCGCATGCGGCCCGGCCAGCACGTGACGATATCGGTGGATGCCTATCCGCAGCTGACCCTGAAAGGCCATGTGGATAGTATCCAGCTTGGCTCCGGCAGCAAATTCACCGCCTTCCCGCCGGAAAACGCCACCGGCAATTTTGTGAAAATCGTGCAACGCGTGCCGGTGAAGATCGACATCGATAGCGGGCTCGATCCCAACCTGCCTTTGCCGCTCGGCATCTCCGTCGAACCTACCGTCTCGCTGAAATGAGGCGCATCGCATGAGTGCGGCCGATGACGACGCGGCCTGGCGCCCGAAGGGCAATCCGTGGCTGATCGCCGTCGTGGTCACGGTCGCCGCCTTCATGGAGGTGCTGGATACCACCATCGTGAACGTGTCGCTGCCGCATATCGCCGGCACGCTGTCCAGCAGTTATGATGATGCCACCTGGGCGCTGACCAGCTACCTGGTGGCCAACGGCATCGTGCTGACAATCAGCGGCTGGCTTTCCGACCTGCTGGGCCGGAAACGCTATTTCATGATCTGCATCGGCATGTTCACCGTGTTCTCGTTCCTCTGCGGGCTATCGCAGACATTGCCTGAACTGATCATGTTCCGTCTGGCGCAGGGGTTTTTCGGCGGCGGGCTGCAGCCGAACCAGCAATCGATCATTCTGGATACGTTCGAGCCGGCGCAGCGCGGCAAGGCGATGTCGATCGTGGCGATCGCCACCATCGTCGCACCGGTCATCGGCCCTACTCTGGGCGGCTATATCACCGATAATTTCAGCTGGCGCTGGATCTTCTTCATCAACCTGCCAGTGGGCGCGCTCGGCCTGTTCGGGGTCGCCGCCTTGGTGGAAGATCCGCCCTGGCTGAAGCGGAAACGCGCGCGGGGCATCGACTATATCGGCATCGCGCTGATCACCCTTGGTCTCGGCTGCCTGCAGGTGGCGTTGGACCGTGGCGAGGACGAGGATTGGCTCGGCTCGCCCTTCATCAGGGTGATGTTCCTGCTGGCGTTCCTCGGCATCACCGGCGCGATCGGCTGGTTGCTGACGGCCAGAAAGCCGGTGGTGAATCTGCATGTGATGGGCGACAAGAATTTTGCCCTTGGCGTGATGATGATCGCCTTCATGGCGTTCATTCTGTATTCCAGCGCGGTGGTGATCCCGCAATTCGCCCAGCAGGTGCTCGGCTATACGGCAACGCTGGCGGGGCTGATTCTCTCCCCCGGCGGGGTGGTGATCATCTGCCTGATCCCGATCGTCAGCCGTGTCTTGCCCTATATCCCCACCCGCTATCTGATCTCGATCGGCTTCACCCTGATGGGCTTCGCGCTGCTCTATTCGGCGCGGCTGGTGCCGAACATGACCTTTGAACACATGGCGATGATCCGCGCTTCGCAGACTCTGGGCCTGGCCTTCATGTTCGTGCCGATCTCGACCATTGCCTACTCCACCCTGCCGCGCGAGTTGAACGGGGATGCGGCCGCTCTGTACACGATGTTCCGCAACGTGGCCGGGTCGGTGGGGATATCGACCGCGACAGCTCTGGTCACCACGCGGACGCAGGACAGGATGAGCTATCTGTCGCGATGGCTCACCCCGCTGAACCAGCCTTACAACGCGCTGCTGCAGCAGGATCAGGCGGCGTTGCGGGCGATGGGCCATGCGGCGTCCGGCACGCATAATACCGCGGTTGGGCTGGTCTATCAGACATTGCGCACCCAGGCCTCGGTGCTGGCCTATTCCGATGTGTTCAGCATCTGCGCGGTGGCGGCCTTCATCATTGTGCCCTTCACCTTCCTGTTCACCAATTACCGGCCGGGCGCTGGGGCGCGGCCGAATGTGGGCCATTGAGGCCGGAGGGTTCTGGAGCGGCGTCAGCCTGGCCGGAAACGGTTCAGTATCCGTCAGGCCGCTCTAGCTCTCTGTTTTGGCGAGCATTTTTATCAGCCTTTGGCCCTCTTGGACGGGCGTGGCGATTCCAGTCAGGCTGACGATGCGCGAAGGATTTCGTCGCCGGACGTGGCTATGATGGGTGGCGCTGCGCTCGCCTGTCCTACGGGCCGCGGAACTGTTGAACGGGATTTTGCCGTGACATGAGACTTGCGCTGGAACGCGATGACGTTCGGATCAGCTCTCAACCTGGCACCAGCGATGTTCTCGTTGTGGCCTTTGCCGGTGTCGGTCACGCGCTGGGAGGATTGCAGACCGAGGAATTTCGCAAAATCCTCTCCCGTATCGATCAGGCAAGCGCCTGTCATCTCATCTGGGTGATCGACAAGCGCCGCGTCTGGTACAATGAGGGCGTGGCAGAAGCGGTTGCCGCGTGGGTGAATACATATATTGCGGAAGCGAGGATAAACGCCGTTGTCACGCTGGGCAATAGTTTGGGCGGGTTTGGCGCCATCGTGTTCGCCCGCAGGCTGGTGAACTGCGTGCAAGCCATCGCGTTTTGCCCACAATCATCGGTGAAGTCTGATCTGGTTCCGTTCGAGACCCGATGGCCGGAATGGCGCGCGGCAATATCGGCCTGGGACATTTATCGATGCAATAACCGAGTTCGAAGGCCATATCAGCTACGATGTCTTCTTCGGCGCGGACGATGAGATTGACATGCAACACGCCGCACGATTCCGGCAGGCCGAAGGCTCGAATATCCATTTCCACATTATCGCGTCATGCGGCCACGATGTTGCGCGGTATCTGAAGGAAACCGGCCAGCTTGCGCCAATCCTCCAAGGTCTGATACCAAGCCCGGAGGGAGAATGACACCCACGCGTTCCTCGCCGGGCGGAGAAAACCGCCGTCACGTCACTAGGACGTTATCAGCCTGACTGGAATAAGAAAGCGGTGCTGAAAACGCTCTAGCCTTTGTCTTATCGAGCAATTTTATCACCGGGCTGACGCCGCTCATGGTGATATTGCTCTATCAAAACAAAAGCGCGGTTCAAGGCGGTGGAGTCCCATCCGCCGACAATGGCCACATGCGGCGGAACACCCCGTCTTTCAGGATGAAGAGATGCCATAGCGCCGCACCGGCGTGAACACTCAGCACGGCAGCGCCAAGCCACGCGGCGTAGATATGCAGATGGCCGAATAGCCAATAGCCGAATGGCGAGTCCAGGCTCATCGGCGGCAATATATGCGGCACTAGGCTGCGCGTGCCAAAAAACCAGATCGGCGCGCCGGCCACTGTGCAAACGGCAGCCCAGCCGGATAGCGGCAGCACCAGCAGCAGCGCATAGAGCAGGCCGTGTGTGAGCTTGGCCAGCTTCAGCTGATAGGCGGGCACAGACGCCGCAAAGCCAGGCACCCTGCCGGCCAGCCGCCATGCCAATCTCGCCGGCACCACCAGCAGAATCAGCACGCCGAGCGTATGATGGATCTGGCTCATCAGATCCTGCAACGGCTGCACCGACGCATCCCGTGCGGCAAGGCCATATGTATACGACATCAGATAGCCGGCCGGCACCTGCACCAGCACCATGCCAACGATCAGCCAGTGAAAAAACTTCGACAGGCTACCCCAATTCCGGGTGGTGTTCGCCAGCATGGGGAAAAACCTTATCTGCAGCTGCGCGGCCCGCACCGGCGCATGTCCGTGCTTCGGATGCGGGGAGGTTGCATGTTTCCCGCAGCGTCGCGGGTAATGATCATGTCTGCCAACCGATGATGGAGATGGCAATGCCGTTTATGCTGCGCGCGGGGAAGCTGATGCTGGGCGCGCTCATCGCGCTGATTATGGCGCAGTTGGGTGCGCGGGCGCAAAGCAGCCAGAATGCCTTCGTGCCCACCAGGCTCGGCCAGATGTTTGTGCTCCGCTACACCCCGTCCGTTCCAGCATCCAGCTGGCGCCGGCCAATCCTGCTGATCCACCAGACCAGCCTTTCGCATCTGGAATATACGCCACTGGCCCTCGAGCTGGCGCGTGACCGGCCGGTGGTGGCGGTCGATCTTCCCGGCTATGGCAGCTCCGATCCATTGCCGGCGCCGATCACCATCGACCAATATGCCGATGCGGTTGCCGACGGCATGGCGGCGTTGCACGCGCAAGGCGGCCCTGCCGTCTACGATGTCATGGGCACCCATGGCGGCAGTCTGGTGGCCTCCCAGCTTGCCCTGGCGCATCCGCAGCTGGTGCACAGGCTGGTGGTGAACGGCCTGGCGCTGGAAACGCCGGAGGAGGAAAAAGCCCGCTACGCCGCCATCCGCCGGGATGAACCGTTTCCGGCAACCATCCTGCGCTTGCAGCAAGGCCTGGTCGGGCTGTTGGCGCAAAAGAATTCTGGCCTGGATCCGGAAGGCATTTCGATGATTCTGGTGGATAGTTTACGCAGCTATACGCGCCGCTGGTATCTCTTCGATGCCTCGGCGCGCTATCCCGGCATGGCGCGCCTGCCGGGGATACGGCAAAAAATGCTGATCCTGACAATGCAGGATGATTTGCGCGACGACACCACCCGCTCCATCAAATTCCTGCCACAGGCCCGCCTGGTCGATCTCTCTCCGCTCGCCAGATTGCCCTATTACCACGACCCCTCCCGCGTCGCCGCCACCCTCCGCCCCTTCCTCGACACGCCATAAAGGAAACGTAACGACCCTTCCGCGCCACTCACCCTTTCAGCAGTCCCACCGGATCGCGCGCAATCTGCGGCAGCCGCCTGGTCATTTCCGCCTGCCACACAGCCGGCATCGCGCTCAGCGCAAACGCCTTTTCGCCCATCGCCCGCGAAAAATAGATACCTTCGATATCGCCCATCTCCAGCCAGGGCGGCCAGGTGTTCAGATCGTTGAACATCATCCGCGCCGGCGGATTCTTTTGCGCAGGATCGAGAACATCCCGCAGCCGCCCGGCATAGGTGTCCAGGTCGTTCACATGCACCGCGCGCTGGTTCAGCTCGCCATGCAGCATCGTGTCGCCCATCACGAACACATCGCCGTCTTGGGTCCAGGCAGGACCAATCGCCACCGTTCTTGCCAGCCCGGCCAGCACACCCTTCGGCGTGTCGATCCGCCCCTCCGGCCCATAACTGATCGTTTGCGGCACAGGCGGGAAGAAACCAATTTTTACCCGCTTGCCGGTCAGCGGATTATCAAACATCTCGATCAAGCGGCCGGTGTTCACATCAGTATAGAAGCTGGCACCGATCGAGGTGACATCGTACCGCCCATCGCCGCGCTCGGAAACCCGGAACAGCGTGCCCACCACCATATCCCAGAACGGATAGAGTTTTCCGCCGTGCAACCCGTAGCGGCGCCCGCGCAGCCAGTTATAGGTTATCCGGTCATCCATCGACCAGGCGAGCTTGCGGAACGCCAAGGCACGCTGCGCACCCGAAGCCGGATCGAACCCGGCAGACGGCGCCGCCTCTGCGCGCCCGCCCATCGCGCCGGCCGCCAAAAATCCGCCGGCACCGCGCAGAGCCGCTCGCCGGGTGATCCTGCCGATCCGCGCGCTGCGGTCAAAAAATCCGGTTTCCAAGCTGGAGCCTCCCGCGCCTCATGCAACGATCACTCTGCGCGTGAAACGCGCTGCCTCCAGCCGCGCCTCACCGCGCGTCCGGCATGTGGACAGCACCCCGCCGCGTCTTCCCCGGAAACGCCGGCCGGGGATGATGCAGTGTGAGTGCGACGCTGCAGGACGACCAACACGATGTGCCGCCCTTGCCCCAGGCGCGGCTCGGCCCGATCCTTCTGGCGCCTGGCATTCGGCGTGGCCATGTGGCCGCCTTCGCCAGCGTCGCCATCTGCAGTCTCAGCCTCTATGTCTTTGTCAATTTCATGCAGCCTTATCTCCTGCATGGGCAGGTGGCTGCGGCCGTCGCCGATACCGGACGTCTCACCAGCCATCTTTCGGTGATGCAGGAAATCCTTGTCCTGCTCTGCGTCGGCCCGCTCGGTGCGCTCTCCGACCGGGTGGGCAGGCGCGTGGTGTTCGCCCTCGGCCTGCTGGTGGTGGCAATGGGGTTGATTCTGTTCTCCCTGGCCGCCACCGTGCCGGCGCTGTTCGGTGCGCGCGCGGTATTCGCCTTCGGCACCGCCGCCACAACCGCAACCCTGGCTGCCGTCGCCGCCGACTATCCCGATAACGCCGCGCGGGGAAAATTCCTTGGCCTGATGCTGATCACCCAGCAACTCGCCATTCTGCTGCTGGTCGCCACCATCGCGGCGCGCCTGCCATCCTGGCTGGTGTCGCACGGCGTGGGGGCGGTCACCGCCGGCCAGATCACCTTCCGCGCCGCCGCCTGTATCGGCGTGCTGGGTGCCGTGCTCGCCTATCGCGGCCTCGCCCGCAGATCCGCCCCGGCCACCACCCGCCCCGGCGCGCTGTTCACCTCGCTCGCCCGCATTGCCGGCCATATCCGCCGCCAGCCCTCCTATATCATGGTGGTGGCCGTGGCCTTCGTCGCCCGTGGCGACGCCGCGATCATGAGCGGCTTTCTGTCCCTCTGGGTGGTCCGCACGGCGTCCGCCAATGGTATCGCCGCCGCCCAAGCCATGCACAGCGCCGGCGCGCTGCTCTCCGCGGCCACCATCTTCAGCGTGGCCGGCGCCTTTCTCACCGGGTTTGCCGCCGACCGGATCAACCGCATGGCCGCCCTTGGCGGCGCCCTGGCGCTCGCCGGCGCCGGCAATATCCTGCTGCTGTTCCTGCACGATTTCGCTCATTGGCCGGCCATCATCCTGGTCGGGCTGATCGCGGCGGCGGAAACCGCCATTGTGGTCTCTGGCCAGGCGGTGCTGGGCGAGCAGACGCCTGTCGCCTTGCGCGGTGCGGCCATCGGCGTGTTCAGCATCTGCGGCTCACTCGGCGTGCTCGTCCTGGTGTTTTCCGGCGGCCTGCTCTTCGATCTGGTCTCCGGCGCCGCCCCCTTCGCCATGCTGGGCGCGGTCAATCTGCTCGCCGGCGCCGCCGCCTGGCTGGTCTGGCGTCGCTCCGTGCAATGACAACGCCCATGCGCGCGCTCGCCGCATCGCCCTATCCCGGCCGCGCCGCCGCCTGGGGCCTGGTGGCCATCCTGTTCCTGGCCAGTATCCTGAACACCATCGACCGCTCGATGCTCAATTTCCTGGTGGACTCGGTGCGGCGCGACCTGGCCATTTCCGATGTGCAGGTCAGCCTGCTGCAAGGCTTGTCGTTCAGCCTGTTCTACGTCTCTGCCGGCCTGCCGCTCGGCCTGATCGCCGACCGGGTGAGCCGGGTAAGATTGCTGATGCTCGGCAGCTTCATCTGGAGCGCCGCCACTTTGGCCAGCGGCCTCGCCCCATCCTATTTCTGGCTGTTCGCCGGCCGGATGATGGTGGGATTCGGCGAGGCCACGCTGGGCCCCTGCGCCATGCCGCTGATCAGCGACAGTTTTCCCCCCGCCCGCCGAGGCCGGCCGATCAGCCTGCATCTGCTGGGCGGATCGATCGCCAGCGGGCTGTCCGCTGTGCTGATCGGCTGGATCCTGCGCCAGGCGCCGCGCGGCAGCTTCGCCTTCTTCCCCGGCGCTGCCCACGCCGCCGCCTGGCGAATCGCCTTCGTCATTGCCGGCGCCTTGGGCATTTTCCTGGTCGGCAGCCTGGCTTGCCTGCCGGAGCCGGCACGGCGCGGCGTGGCGGTGAATGCGCAAACCGGCTTCCGCCTTGGCCCGATTGCCGCCTATCTGCGCGAGAACGCGGCATTGTTCCTGCTGCTCTATCTGGGCTTTGCTGCCTTTTCTTTGGCAACCTGGGCGATGGTGAACTGGTCGGCGGCGATGCTGATGCGCCAATACGCGCTCAGCCAGGCAGCGGTGGCGCAGGCTTTCGGCACCAATTTCATCATCGCCGGCGCCGCCGGTGCCCTGCTCAGCGGCCAGTTGATGGATCTGAAACCGGTCAATGCCACGCCGGGCGCCAAGCTGGTGATCCTGGGCATCCTGCCGCTCTGCACCCTGCCGGCCGCCTGCGCCACGCTGAGCCATAGCAGCGGGTTTGCAACCTTGCTGGTGGCATCGATGATCCTGCTCAGCCCGATGGTCAGCATCGTGATGTTGCGAGTACTGTCGGAAATGATGCCGAACGATATGCGTGGTTTCTCGGTCTCGCTGCTCAGCCTGTTCGGCACCATGATCGGCGGTGTGCTTGGGCCATTGCTGGTGGCGCTCTGCACCGAACATGTTTTTGCCAATGACCGCATGGTGGGCCGATCGATCCTGGTCGTCGCCGTGCCGTTTCTGCTGGTCTCATCTGCCTGCACCTTCGGCGCGCGCCACGCGCTGGGGCAGAGCCTTGCCGCGGGCACCCGTCTCGCGCGCACCATCGCCGCCGACCGCCCGCAGATCACCCAGCCTTGCCAGAGAGGACCGCGTTCATGATCGACACCCCAGATTATCCTGCCGGCACCGGCGCTGCCCTGTTGCGCAGCTGGGGTGCCCCGCCCGGCTTTTATTTCATCCATCTGTTCACCGGTGAAGACGGGCGCAGCCACATCGAAACCATCAACCCGTCCCAGGCGCAGGAAAAACTGCCTTATTTCTTCCGTGCCCGCGCCACCGCCATTTCCCTGCTGACCTTTCCCGCCGGCCACGAATTCAGCTGGGGCCTGACGCGCGACATACCGCGTCTGCTGGTGCAACTGCGCGGCCTGTGCGTCACCATCGTCGATGATGGCTGCGAGCCAGGTGTGTCCTATCACCCGCTCCGTCCTGGCAGCGTCATGCTCGCCGAAGACCGCAGCGGCCGCGGCCATCGCGGCAAGGTGTTTGGCGATGAAGACGTGGTAACCCTGCAAGTCGATCTGGTACCGGAATAGGCCCCCGCATCGCGTGTGGACGATGCGGGGCAGGCACGTCATTTTCGGGCTTTGGCCAGTCATGTGGTTACCGGAGATGACGCTTCCGAGCCGTCATCAACTCAGTTGATGACGATGTTATAGATAAATTCGTGCCGGATTGGCAACGTGCGTTGTTTCCCGATACGCCATCATCAAAAACTATTCCCGCAACCCCGCATCCCGCAGCAACGGCGCAACATCCCGGTTCCACGTCGCCAGTCCCGCCGCGTAATCCAGCCAGCTGAGCAGGATGCCGTCCAGCCCCGCATCCGAAAGCGCGCGGAGCGTGTCGGCGATGCTGTCCGCGGTACCAACCAGTGGGTAGCCGCCGGCGCCGGCCTTGAAATGGAACTTGAACGTCTCATAGGCCTCGCGCGACGGCAATAAGCTCGCAACACCAAGCTCCTGCGCCAGGTTTTCAACCGCCACATCGTCGCCATAGGTGATGGCGTAACGATGCAATGCGTCATCCGCCGCCGCCTGCGTGCCGGCCTGAACCACATAGCCGTTCGCCCAGATTTTCAGGTCCCTGCCAAATTCCTCGCGGGCAAAGCTGCGATAGTCGCTGATGCGTTGCCGTGTGGAGGCCATGTTGCCAGGCTCCAGCAGAACGAAGGCGATATCGCAATGCTCGGCGCAAAAGCGCTTGCCGCGCGGCGATCCGCCGGCATTCATCAGCGGCGGCATTGGCTGGCGCAGCGGCTTCGGCCAGGATACCGCCTGCTGCGCCTTCAGATATTTTCCTGCGTAATCGAAAGGCTTGTCCTCGGTCCAGGCGCGGCGGACAATATCGATCCACTCGCCGGCATAGTCGTAGCGCTCGTCATGCGGCAGCATCGGCGCGCCGAACATGTCCATTTCGGATTTCGACCAGCCGCATACGATATTCAGCCCGTAACGGCCGCCCGAGATATGATCGATGGTCACTGCCTGTTTGGCGACAACCAGCGGGTGAGTCAGCCCGACATGGCAGGTGCTCATGATGCCGATGGCGCTGGTCGCCTGCGCCATGCCGGCGCCCCAGGTGAAGGTTTCGAAATTGCTGCCGTTATAATCGGTGATCCCGCCAAATCCGCGCCAGCGCCCGATCGGCACCAGCAATTCGAAGCCGCCCAAATCGGCCTCCTGCGCGATGGCCACATTGCGCACCCAGTCGATGCCATGGGCTTCCGGCGCCGCGCTGATCGCACAGCCGCCGCTGCAATTCATCGCAAACACCCCCAGCTTCAGCCGATTCTTCCCATGGACCGGATGCTGCACCACGTCGGACACCCCAATGTAAAAGGTCTTTGCTTCTTTCTTTCAAGAAAGAAGACCTTACTTCATTTCCAACGCATCCGCCGCCGCCTGAAACGGCGCCAGCAGCGTTTCGATAAACATCTTTCGGATCGCATCGCGCTCCGCCTGCGCCGCCTCGTCCGGCTCGAAGGCCAGTACGTCCGATGCCCCAACCAGGCCCTTGCGGTCGAGCAGGCGCAGCACGGTATCCAGCTTCTCATCCACCTTGCTGATTTCCGCGCCCAAAGCGAGAACCATGGCGAATAGCCGGTCGACATTCGGGTCGTCGGCGAAGATTTTGGTTGGCCCGCGCATGGCTGTATGGTGTGTTTCGGCCATCATGAAGAACCCAGCTTAAGGTGTTTGCAACCCAGTCCCTTGGCGGCTATATTTCATCCATCAAGGCTCGCATGTTTCAACATTCCCTGGCCGCAAATGCAAGGATCGCGCATGACCCGCTTTCATCCCGAAAGCCCAGAGATCACGCAGGACTCGCTGTCGCGGCTGCGTTTCATCGCCGATTTCCGCAAGCAGATGCATGCCAGCCTGTCGAAAGGCAATCGGGCCGCCTATCAGGCGGATATCGCCCCATCGCTCGAAGCTGCTGAATCGGTTGTTGAGCGCCGACGCGCGGTGCGCGAGGGGCTGGAGCGGCATCCGTATTTTCGTGGCTGGAGCAGCATGTTGCTCGCCTCGCAGGATTTGATGTGGCGCGTTGTCGGCCAATCGGTGGCCCCGGATACCGAGCGGATGACGAATCGGCTCAAGGCCTTGGGCAACCAGGCGCGCGGATCGGTCACCCTTCATCCCGAATTGGACGGTCCTGATTATGTTGTTGGCGCCGATGTGCACCGTATGCCGGGCGGCTATATGGGGCGCGGCGGAGAGAACGACATGCAGGCGGGCGCGCTCTATGATCTGGGCGGTGCCATCTACCAGCTTGGCATTGGCAACAAGGCCGGCGGCCTGCTGAACGATAGCCGCGGCCGTACAGTGGTGGCACATCTGCGCAGCCGGTTTCCGGATCTGGCGCCGTTGCGCATTCTGGATATGGGGTGCGGCGTTGGCCACAACACGGTGCCGCTCGCCGCCGCCTTTCCCGAGGCGCGCGTTACCGGCATCGATGTAGGTGCGCCGCTGCTGCGCTACGCACATCTGCGCGCCGAAGGGCTGGGCCAGCCAGTGCATTTCGTGCAGGACAATGCCGAACACACGCGCTTCGAAGATGCCAGTTTTGATCTGGTGGTCTCGCAAATCATGCTGCACGAAACATCCAGTGCCGCCGCCGCTCGGATCATCGCTGAAAGCCGGCGCCTGCTGCGCCCCGGCGGTGTGGCCATCCATCTGGAAGTGCCGTTGCGCGCCGAGGAAGGCGATGATTTCGATCAGGTGATGTGGCTGTGGGAACAGCATTACAATGCCGAGCCGAATATTGCCGGCGTCATGGATGACGATCTGGCGGGTATGGCGAAAGCTGCGGGTTTTGCCGATATACGCCTCGGCTACCAGGCGATTCCCGCGCCAGGCAGCGACCAATCCGCCTTTACCCCGCAAAAGACATCGAAAGGTTTCGCCTTCTGGCTTGTACTCTCGGGTGTGGCGGCCTGACCAAAACGCATTACGTCGCCGGCCGGTGCTGCCGCGCATAGGCACTCCATGGCAATTCATCATCCGTCCATGGCACATAAGCAAAAATGCGCGGATGCACGGATGCGAACATCGTATGAACCGGCGGTGGCAAATCGGCCGCATCACGCAGTTTCAATCCGGTTGCCCGCCACATTTGCACCGCCCCTGTCTGCCCCATCATCATCCACGGAAAGCATCCGCCCATGCTGGCCAAGGAAAATGCCGAGCTGGCGCAGGTAACCGATGGATCGGCCAATTCGCTGATTTTTCCGCTATGCGTCGATGCCAGGCAAAACCGCAGCCTCGGCCCTTCGCTTTCCAGCCGCCATTTTACCGGATCGACCGGGTTGGGGAAATCGGCATATACCTCGCGCGTCATCCAGATCATGTCGCCGCTCTGGCGCCAGTCCATGCCGAATGGCCGGCTGGTCTGCTGCTTCATCAGGGCGGCATCGCCGTTCAGCACCACCGGCATGCGCGCATGCTCGGAATATACATAAGTCAGCATGCCTTCGCGGAACTGGAACGGTTCCACCATCCGGCCGGTAATCGGGTTTTTCAGCCTGGCCAGCGGCACATAGTCACCCACCGCATGAAACACATCCGCCTCCCAGGTCACGATGTGAAAACTGCCATCCGGCTGTGGTTCGGTCTTGCGGCGGATCAGCGTATCCACGCCGATCACCGGGCAGATCGGCCGGCCCGGCGCCGCCACATCGATCACCCCGGTGTACCAGTAAAACACCGTCTCTGCCTTCAGGCTGGTCAGCAGCTTCATGAACGCCGTCAGCTGCGCGCGCGGCGTGGAAAGATCGAGAAGCGGCAATGCCCGCGCGGCGCCCCCGCCCAGCATCAATGGCGAGCAAACCCCAGCGGCCAGCGCGCCGCGCCGTGAAACCAGTGGCGCCTGTGTCATGTCAGCTTCCGGACTTGCTATTATTCAATCAGCGCCACGTCCGCACATCCCCCTCAACCGCGCGCCGGCGCGTGTCCACCCATCGGACAGTTTCAGCCGCTCGCTGGCCACACCCCCGCCTGCCGCGCGATCTGAGCACCCTGTACGGGCCAGCAAGGATCAGCAGAGTGGTGGGCTTCGTCGTGAACGGGCGGCAGGTGCAGGTGGCGGCGCCGGATGATACGCCATTGCTCTGGGCCATCCGCGAACATCTTGGCCTCACCGGCACAAAATTCGGCTGCGGCATCGGCCAATGCGGCGCCTGCACCGTGCATCTCGATGGGCAGGCCATCCGATCCTGTTCCACCGCGCTCAGCGAGGCGTCCGGCAAACACGTCACCACCATCGAGGGCCTGTCGTCCCCCGGCGCCCCGCACAAGCTGCAAACGGCGTGGATCGCCGAACAGGTGCCGCAATGCGGCTACTGCCAGTCCGGCCAGATCATGCAGGCTGCCGCCTTGCTATCCCACACGCCAAAGCCCGACCGTGCGACGATTGTCGCACAGATGGACGGCAATATCTGCCGCTGCGGCACCTATGGCCGGATCATCAAGGCGATCCAGCGCGCTGCCGCCGAGCCCTGATATGAACCAATTGGCCATCCGCGTGCTCTCCCGCCGCGCCTTCATGCTGGGTGCCCCGCTTGGTATTGGCGCCAGCTTCGCGCTGCCGCAAGCGGGCCAAGGCGCGCCGGTGCCGGCCACGGAACCGCTCAGCGCCTGGGTGGATATCGCGGCGGATGGCGGCGTTACCATCCAGTTCGCCCAGGCCGAGATGGGGCAGGGCATCATGACCGCGCTGCCGATGATCCTGGCCGAGGAAATGGATGCGGATTGGCCGCGCGTGCGCGTGGTGCAATCTGCCTGCGACGGCGCCGTGTTCGGCGTCAATGGCGCGATAAAAACCTTTGGCAGCACAGCAATCTCCACCAATTACCGGCGCTTCCGCCTGATCGGCGCCAGCATCCGCCGCAGCCTGATTCTGCAGGCCGCCGCCAATCTCGCCGTGCCGGCGGCCGACCTCACCACCCGCCCGGGCATGGTGGTTCATCACCCATCTGGCCGCGTTCTGGCTTACGGCACGCTGGCGCAAGACATCCGCCTGCCCGCGCAACTGCCCGCCATCACCGAGGCGGAGCTGAAGAAAACCGGCACATTCCGCTATATCGGCAAGCCCCTCAAGCGGGTGGATGTGGCGGAAAAGAGCGATGGCTCGGCCATGTTCGGCATCGATATCCGCCTGCCGGGCATGGTTTACGGCGCCATATTGCGCCCCGACGTGCAAGGCGAAACCGCCGAGACGGTGGATGACGCGGCCGCGCGAAAAATGCCCGGGGTGCTGAAAATCATCCGTCTGCCTGGCGGCATTGGCGTGATCGGCCAAACCGTCGAGATCACCCAGGCGGCGAAGGCCGCGTTGCAGGTCACCTGGTCGGCCAAGGCCAAGGCGCGTGGCTATGAGTCGGAGTCGGTGGGCGCCGCCTACCGCGCTGCGGTCAACAACACGGCCAGCCCGGCGGTGACGGTCCTGAAAGCAGGCGATGCGCCTTCCGCGATCGCTGCCGCGCCCGCCACGCTCGCCGCCACCTACAGTGCGGACCATGCCGCGCATCTCTGCATGGAGCCGATGAATGCCACCGTGCTGGTCAAGGGCGATCTGGTAGAGGTATGGGCCGGCACCCAGGCACCTACCAGCGTTCAAGCGGCAATCGCCAAATTGGCGGGCCTCCCTCTCGCGCAGGTGAGTGTGCATTCCATGTTGCTGGGCGGCGGATTCGGCCGGCGATTCGAAGTCGATTACCCGGTCGATGCGTTTCTGCTGGCCAAGGAAATGCCGGGTCATCCGGTCAAACTGATATTCAGCCGTGAAGACGATATACGCCAGGATCCCTATCGCCCGCTTGCGGTGCAAGCCATCGCGGTCGGGGTGAACGCGGATGGCAGCCTCGCTGGCTGGCGCCATCGCATTGCCGGCGAATCCTATTTTGCCCGCACCGCACCTGCGTTTCTGCAAAAGCTGGGCGGCAAGGATCCGCTGGTGACCGGGCTTGGCGACATCGCCTATCCGGTCGGGTCGCAGCTGATGGAATTCCTGCGCCAGGATCGCGGCATTGCCGTGGGCGCGCTGCGCGGCACCGATGCCGGCTACACGATCTTTGCCGTGGAGAGCATGATCGATGAAATCGCCGCACATCTCGGCACGGATCCGGTAGCGTATCGTCTCCGCCTGCTGCGGCAGAACACGCGGGCGGCCCATGTGATAACGGAAGCGGCCGCAATGGCGGATTGGCCGCGCAAGCGGCCGGAACGCGGGCTGGGGATTGCCTATTCCGGCGACCTTTCCAGTTTTCTCGCCGTCATAGCGGAGGTTTCGCTCGATCCGCGCAGCAAGGCCATCAAGGTGCACGCCATCTGGTGTGCCTTCGATGCGGGGCTGATCATCCATCCCGCCAATCTGGAGGCGCAACTGGAAGGCGGCCTGGTATTCGCCATGGGCCTGGCACTCACCGAACAACTCAACATCAAGGATGGTGCCGCCGTCGAAACCAATTTCGGCGATTACCAGGTGCTGCGCATGTCCGATCTGCCGGACATCCAGATCAGGCTGATCTCATCGGATAATCCACCCGGCGGGGCGGGCGAAGCCGGCATTCCCGCGGTCGCCCCCGCCATCGCCAACGCCGTCGCCCAACTCACCGGCGGCAAGCGAGTCCGGCAATTGCCGATGCTGCCGTCGCGGGTAAAGGAAGCCCTCACCGCCTAACCCCTCGGGAACCCCGCAACAAGATGGCCCACGCGCAGCCCTCAGCAGGCTAACGACACCACGAAGCGCGTGCCCCGATGGGCGCGGTCAAGGGTGACGGTGGCGCGCAGGGAAGCGGCCATCGAGCCGACGATCAGTGAGCCGAGGCCGCTGCCTTTCGGCGCGGCGCTGTCCTGCGGGTAGCCGACGCCATCGTCTTCGACGATCAGCCGGAGCAGGCCGCTTCGCTCCCGGCCGTCGCGCGAGAGATGTACCCGCACCTTCCCAGGCGCCCCCCTTGGATAGGCGTATTTCAGCGCGTTGGTGACCAGTTCATTAACGATAAGGCCGATCGGCACCGCCTTGTCGGTTTCCACCCGGATCGGGTCGGCGGTCAGCTCGATCTGGTTGGCCAAACCCTGATCCGCCGCTTCGCCCGGCTGGGTTGCGCGCTGCAATTCCTCCACCAGCCCGGCCAGATAGGCGTCCATTTCCACGAACTCGACATTGTCGCTGGTGTAGAGCCGCCGATGTACCATGGTCACCGCCTCCACGCGCTCGGCGGCCTGGCGCAGCATCTGGCGGGCGGTCGCATCCGTCACCTTGCGGGCCTGCAGCTCGATCAGCGAGGTAATCAGTTGCAGGCTGTTGGCGACGCGGTGATTCACCTCGCGCAGCAATATGGCCTGCTGGGCGGCCAGCGCTTCCAGCCGGTCCCGGCTTTCCATCAGCTCGCGCTGGGCGGCGTCGCGCTGGCGCTGCAAGCTGCTGCGGGTGATTTCGTGCGAGATGGCGGTGCCGAGCAGTTTGATAAAGCTGCCCTGCACGTCTTTCACCACGTAATCGGCGGCGCCGTTCTTCAGCGCCGTCACCGCGATCCGCGGCTCCTCGGCGCCAGTGACGAAGATCACCGGTGGCGGGTCCGGCAAAGCCAGCAGGGCGTCGAGAACCTCCAGCCCGTCCTGGCCAGGCATGTAGTGGTCCAGGGCAATGGCATCGAATGTGTCGCTGGCGGCCAGCCGCAGACCCTCCGCGCCGCTGCCGGCCAGCACCACGTCACACCCGCTGCGTTCGAGGTGGCGCTGCACCAGACGGCCAATGCCTGGATCATCGTCGATATAGAGGATTTTGTGGCCGTCAGCCGGCATTGTATGGCCGGGCCGGCGATGCAAGAGAGCACAGCATCAATCGGGTTCCGGAACCTGCATCACCGTCAGGAACAGGCCCAGCTGGCGGATGGCGGCGGAAAACCCTTCATACTCCACCGGTTTGGTGATGTAGACATTGCAGCCGAGATCGTAACAGCGCTGTATTTCCATCTTGTCGTCGGTGGTGGTCAGAACGATCACCGGGGTGCGGCGCAAGGCCGGGTCGGCCTTGATTCGGGCCAGTATGTCGATGCCGCTCATATCCGGCAGATTGAGATCGAGCAGCACCAGGATCGGGTCGGATTTCACCCGTTCGCCACGGTCGAACAAATGCGCCAGCGCCGTGGTGCCGTCGGCGACATGGTGGATATCGTTTGCCACCCCGGCGCGGCGGACATTTTTTTCGATCAGCCTCGCATGGCCAGGGTCGTCCTCGATCAGCAGAATCGTCACGGGCACGGCGTTCATCCTATCGGCGCTCCATTCTGTACCATTGCAACCGGCAATCTGACGATAAACGTCGATCCCACATCCGGCACCGACTCGCAATCGATGCTGCCGCCCATCCTGCGCAACAAAGCGCGAACATGCGCCAGGCCAATGCCTTCGCCGCTGGTGTTCTGCGGACCGGCGCGGCGGAACAGCTCGAACACACGCTCGCGGTCGCGCTCGGCAATGCCGCGGCCATTATCGCGCACCTCATACCGCGCGAAGCCGCCCTGGCGCCTGCCCTCCAGGACGATTCTGGGCGCGCGGCCGGCGGCGGCGTATTTCAGCGCATTCTCCACCAGATTGGAGAATACCTGCTCCACCGCCAGGCGATCGGCGACGATGGCGGGCAGCTTGCCGAGGGAGAGCTCCGCCCCGGCAGCCTCCGCCTGGTGGCGTACGCTGTCGATAACGCCGCCGAGCAGCTTTTCCATGTCCAGCCGTTCTGGCGAGAGCACGCGGCGGCCTTCGCGGGAGAGGCGCAATATGGCAGTGATCAGGCGGTCCATCTTGGCGGTACTGGTCTGGATGAAGCGAATCGCCTCCGGCAGGTCTTCATTGCTGGCGGCACGCACATCCGGCGGTACAGTGATTCCGGCTGGTTCCAGATTATCGGCGACGAAGCGGTTCAGCCGGTTGGTGGCATCCTCCAATTCACCGGTGAAGCCGATGATATTCAACAGCGGCGCACGCAGATCATGCGAGACGATATAGGCAAAACGCTGGATTTCGTCATTCGCATCGGTAAGCTCGGCGGTGCGTTCGGCGACCGCGGCTTCCAGCCGCTCGCGGCCCGATTCCAGTTCCCGGTTGGCGGTTTGCAGGTTCTCCTCCGATTCGCGCAGCTTTTGCACGGTGCCGCGCAGGCTGTTGCTGACGAACATGGCCAGCAGCACGAGCAGAATGAAGGCGACCGCATCGACAATCACCAGCAGCCGCGTGCCGGCGCGGCTGCTGTCCAGGTCGGTGGTGATGGCCAGCTGTTCGCGGGCGGCGAGGCGGCCGAATATCGCCCTTGCCGTGTCCATATCCTGCTTGCCGCGATCGGTCTGCACCAGGGCGATCGCGTCCGCCATATGGCCGTCGGAGGCGAGCTGGACGGTTTTGGCGAGCTCGGCCATTTTTTCCTCGATGGCGGTGCGCCAGGGCGGCAGGTCGGGGTCGCCTGGCAGCAAGGCATCGATCTGGTCCAGCAACACCGGCACGCGTTTGGCGGCTTCGGCATAATTGCCCAGATAGGCGGGCCGTTGGGTCAGCAGAAAGCCGCGCTGGCCGGTTTCCGCGGTAATCACCGATTGCAGCAGATCGACCGTCGTGGCGCGGGAAAGCTGCGCATGGGCGGCATCGCCCAGATCACGATCGGTACGGGCGGCAATAACCGCCGAGGCGGCCACGATCCCCAGCATGATCAGCGCGCCGGCCGCCAGCGAAAGCCGTTCCAGCCGGCCATACAGCGTTGACGGCGGCCCTGAGACAGCGGGGCGGGACGGTCTGGGGATCGAGAGCATGGTGGTCCTGAGATGCGGCGTGTCGGCGATGCGGAGGCAAACGCGGTTGCGTGAGGAAGGATGCAGGGGTGGATTTATAACGCTTGGCGCCTCTGCCGGATGCGATGCCGCACTACCAGAGCGTTGGACAGGCTCACACCGTAGGGTGCAACGCTCGTTGACATTGCACCACGTAGCAGCGGGTTGGCCCCAAATGATAATTCGCGCCGATTTGACATCGAAAGCGGCCTGCCGAGGCGTCGTCGGCACATAAGTGCGTCGGCACGCCGACAAAGATGCCGCTTCACACAAAGGCGTGAGGCGCCCGTTCGACCCAGCAACCCGATTCGGTTAATGCCGAACGGGCCCTAAGGCATCGTCGGCACATAAGTGCGTCGGCACGCCGACAAAGATGCCGCTTCAAACAAAGGCTTAGGGCCCGTTGGACCCCGTAA
>Ga0116229_10001125_pt1 | contig 40629 bp, 37 predicted proteins | sample S1TSphgellanicum_3_FD_87313 | JGI IMG/M metagenome (GOLD analysis project Ga0116229, IMG submission 87313) | Host-associated microbial communities from peat moss isolated from Minnesota, USA - S1T2_Fc - Sphagnum magellanicum MG | ecosystem: Host-associated > Plants > Peat moss > Unclassified...
CCAGCCTGTTGGCTGGTACTTTGGGATATCTAGCACCGGAGCTTCCACACACATGCAAAGCTACCAAAAACACAGATGTGTACAGTTTTGGCATTTTGTCACTGGAAGTTGCATGCGGGAGGCCAGTCTTCAGCCCGATTGCACCACAGTCCCGAACACTGTTACTCGACTATGTGTGGCAAGAGCACAAGAAGAAAAGCATAGTGAATGTGGTGGATCCGAGATCGGAGATGGATTTTGTCGAGGAAGAAGTGTTGCGTGTACTCCATGTGGGTCTTTTGTGTTGTCATCCTGATCCTGCAGCAAGACCAAGCATGAGATTAGTAAACCAATATCTAAATGGCTATGTGTTGATACCATCTCTCCCTGAGTCGCAACCGGTGGTGTCCTACTCCATTATTGGACAAGTTGAAGAAACAGAATCAACAGAGCATACTGCCACGTTAGAACTGCAAATTCAACCCATCTCTGAAGAAGAAGATCCAGCTAACTCGTCTTTCACTAAATTCTTATCGCAAATCGATGACTCAGCCATCTAGAAAACTGCATTTCGAGTGCAGTTCCATTCGAAAACATCTTCTTTGGTAAACTTTTGAACCTCTTTCAATTCTTCCATCTTACTTGCAATTGCGATGTTACTAAGTGTCAAGGCCTCCTGTCTATAGGAAAAGCTCTATCCTGTTGTGTGAGTGCATTCCAAATAGTTCAACATGATGCAACTAGGGCACCCGAAGCTGTAATTTTGAGGTCAAACGGTGGTCACGATGGCTGATGGCCCGGGGGACATGCTCCATTGCAATTCAGAGTGGTTGGCCTAGCACGTCTTCCTTGTCAGGGGCATGTACGGCACAATTGCAGCAGCAGCTTGCAAATTTCCCGTGAGTTCCCACGGTCCCCACCAGGCAAAAAACTCAACTTGCAAATTTGAAAAGCAAACTGAAGAAGCATTTTGCATAAATAATTCTTGCTTGATCTTCCTATCTCGAGCCCGAAAACTGATCCTATTGGACAGCAGTATACTTTGAAAGCATAAACAACTTCTGTTGTTTGTAGGCGGCAAGAGCGGTGTAGCAGCACTTATAATTGGTGTCCAAGCTATAGGACATATAAAAGCTATCGTAAATACTGAGCTGCAAAAGGTTTGCCAGTTAGTCCGATAGAAGCCATAAGGTTTGCTTTTAGTACAGTGGTCATTCATAAGGTTTGCTTTTAGTACAGTGGTCATTCTTCATTCTGCTGTTCATAGGTCCATAGCAAGGGAGTGTCGTGTCAAAACCTGCTTGTCATATATTTGAACCCTGTACAAGAAAAAGAGGTTTTGGATAAATGTAATTATATTTGTGCTGCTCATTGGAGAGAAATCCGGAAATGTGGTGATCATGAGGCTAATGGTGGTGGCAATTGTGGAGGTGGCATTAGTGCGGATACTTGTTAATTGACATTGCAATGAAAATAAGTTACAGTAAACCTTTTTCATAATCAGTCCCATTTTAATCACATTCTTGTTTGTGTTGCACATTTTGCGATAACCATTTGTTTTACTAAGAAACATCATTTGTTAAGTCATTATCACACTCATTAATAGCACAAAATATTTGAAAAGCTTTTTTTTTTATAAATGTGACTATAATGAGAAAAATCTAAGACGAATATTAAGATTATATATATGACTGTGATCGGACCAATATAATCGTAAATTGTAGTTCCCTTTCACAGTATTAGTATTGCTTTGTGTTCAAGTTGTGGAAACTAACAACACTGAATCTAGTTGAAGAAAAAAGAAAGAGCAACAACTTTCTAATGCAAACTTGCTAAGAAAGCAAAAATGAATTAATTAAAAAATAATAATTAACAAAATACACAAGCTAAAGCTAATAGTTAAGCAGCTTAAACTCAATGTAAATTGTCACATTAAGATAGGCAAAAATCACAACCTTCTTCAAATCTAATAATGCATAGTAGAGCTTAGAATAAGCCATGTAGAAAATTTAAACAATTGACATCTTTATTCTAACATAAAAGTGTTGTTTGTAAAGTTTATTTTTGCCTATAGTCACAATGTTGTAAGAGTTTATATGGAATGTGACCCATGTTTATATCACAATTCATTAATGTCACAAAAAAAAAAGTGTTCGCCAAGGGCATGATTATAAAGGGGGTTTACTGTAGTTGGATGCAATCAGGCCTATGCGCATCCAGCCTATGCTCTTTTTGCTTGCTCTTATTAGGCAAGCAATTTCAATTATCATACATTTGAACATTCAGTGGACGAGGGTGTAGTTGGATGCAATCAGACCTGTGCTCTTTTTGCTTGCTCTTATTAGGCAAGCAATTTCAATTATCATACATTTGAACATTCAGTGGACAAGGGAAATAGTTTCAATCGTTGTGTGTGCAACTGGCAGGAACATTCAGGTTCCTATTCAAGGGAATAAAATGCAGAGGCTCAGAAACAAAGAGGAGCAATTCAGTGTATTAGTTTCTTGCATATTGTTACAACATCTGCTGCTGATCACTCCAAGTGGCAGGAACATTCAGGTTCCTATTCAAAAGGATCAAAATGCTGAAGGTCAGCAACAGAGAGAAGCGGTTCAGAATATACACCACTTTGTTGAATTCATTGTCTATTTGCCATGGAATGAAAAGTCCAGCAGAACTCACATCCTCCAGGGTTTGATGCAATGTGCCTCTGACATAATATATGGAGTTGGCATGAATCCTGCTCTCCATCTCTTCAAGCATTAGATCACTCCTGTGATCTCTGAGAGCTTGGGATGATAACCTCTGTAGCCACCTTCAGCAATTGTAACAAATTACCCAAATGCCACGAGAAACTCTACATTCTAAAGTTGCCACACATCATACATAATCAATCAATGCATATTTGTGAAAAGAGAAAGTCAGTTTGTACACAGAAACAATCTACAATTTACAAAAGCGTTTGGAATTATCAGAATCAATTTGTAACTCAGCAGCCTGTCATTGACCAATTGAATTGACTTGAATTAAGAGGATAGTACAAAACTCCCAAATTGTTGCATTCCTAACCTCTGGATATGAGCAATTTGCTAACTGCAGATTTGACCATGATACAATCTTGTTGACAACTTTGTTTAAGTAGGTAACCTAAATAGAGGAAATTTCTAGTAATGTAGTGCAATCTACACTCTAGCCCACATGATAACATATGTGTGACTAAAGATTCCAACCTGACAAGGGCTTTAAAACCTTGGAGCATGGGTCTTGAAGCCAGGTACAAAAGCTTTTGCAGCAGAACTGTGACTAGTTTTCAACAAGTTCTGGTTCAATCCACCGTCCATTCTCCTTGATCAACTCAATGAGAGCATCAGTAGCTTTCTCCATGGCAATACCTCTCTTCACCACTTCCTGCAAAAACAAGTAAAACGCTCTTCACTGACATTGCCGTTCCACAACAATGTACAACCAACAAAACTGAATTGACAAGAAGGAGAACGACGGGAGATTGCATCATGAACTGAGTGAATTCACACATGAGAGAGTGGACAAACCTTGCCAACATAGAGATCAATTTTTCCTGGAGCACCACCAACATACCCAAAATCGGCATCCGCCATCTCTCCAGGACCATTCACAATGCAACCCATAATTGCAATCTGCAGTTTCAAAAGTGCAATGCCATGAGTGATATCTGAAAGCAAGGGTGATCTATGGACTACCTACAGTGCATTGAGCTTGGAGCTATTTCTGAACCAAGGGAAAACATAAACATCAGTGAAAGAAGAACCCTGTCAGCCAAGACCTCAGACTCATCATGAACCACCCATTTACTATGAGAAAAACAGCATCTAAAACAAAAGCCTACAATCCCAGCATCTCAAAATCTGGACAGAAGGCAAACATACCGCAACACCAGGCAAGTGTGCTGTTTTTTCACGGATCTGTGCACTGATTTCTTGGAGGTCAAAGAGTGTGCGCCCACATGAAGGGCAAGATACATACTCCTGCATGGATTGAATACATGCAGAAGAATGTCATTATTCTATAGGGAGATGCCTCTACATATGACAACAAGAAGACATACCACAAAATTTTAACATGATTATGAAGTAAGATTTCTACCTTGCAACAACAAAACAGAGAATTCCAAGGAGAGGACATGTAGCTGCGCACAATGAACAAAGGAGGATCTAAAACATTGTGAACAATTCTTAAGATGCTGTTCTGTCTCTTATTCACTTTGTTGATTTTTATTCATGAAGGATGGTCAATTTCATTGACATTTGATCATATAGAAAGGCTGCACCAGATAGTGATAGTTCCAATGTAGAGTTCTGAATGTGACTCTTCACATGAGATGATGAGATTTAAAACGTGCATAGCAGGCTTCAAATACCCACCGTTTTTGTGTTACGCATGCGACACCCCTGAAGCATACCAAATGCAGTTGTTCTCAAGAACTCGAAATCTTGATCTTCTGCCTCCAGCAAAATTCCATCTCCAAAGCCATCAACCAACAAAGCACCAGCTTCACTCCCTGCCCTGATCACCAGATCATCTCTGCAAAAAGCGAAAGACCCACCTCTTCACTCTCTGGAGAAAGCAGCACACCACAACCAGCATTTACCCACAGCCATAACCTTGAATGAAAGGGCCAAACAACCTAGTTCCAGAGCTATGAAATTCCACAGGACTTTCAACACAGATTGGGCTGTTGTTCAATCCAAATGATGGTTAACTGGAGTACCTCTGGGTGCTGGCAGGGAACTTCAGATGATGAATAACTGGGAAATGTAGATTATTTGACTCCAAATACTCAAACAACCTGCATCACGCCACCAACATCAGAGGTCAGATCCAATTGGCAGTTGAAGATTCCATTGCATAGGAAACAAAAGTAATCTCCTCCTCTTATATATGCTCCATCATGACTGAAACTAACAGATGATATGACCAAAAACCTACCTGCGGGAGGCATGTACACGGCTTGACTTCTTCTCATCCTCAGGTAAGTATGCAAGCAGCATAATGGCATCCACAGTTTTTAGTAAGTCCAGCTGCTCTTGTGGTTCATCACCTCGTAATGTTACTGCAACACGTGCACCTGAAACAAAAGAAAATTTGAAGTTCAGTTATTGGACAACTTAACTAGTTTGTTTAGCATTGGCAGGAGAAGAGCAGGCTCTAACCTGTAGGTAGTTTCTTGTGGGAACTAGAGGCTATGTCATCCAATGTGAGAACAGCAATAGCATGAGGAAGTGGCTTTGCCAGCTGCTCTGCTAGTGGAGTCAAAACTCCTAAGCCAACATCTGTCAACCTCTTCACTGCCAGCCTCTGCACCACAGATTTACCATCAACACATCAAATCTAGGATCTTGCAAATCTTAGTCACAGACAAGTAAAGGTGCCACAATACATTAGTGACTAAGGTGTCAAATCTCGAGTTGACTGCAATCTTCACTACATGATGGTACAAAAAAAAGGGGATCTCTAGCTACAAGCACTTACTGCCTCCCTATTTTCCACTGCCGGAAGCTCATTCAAAAGAATTGTGTCTACTGTTGCCAGATCCTGCATAAACCAACAGATTCAAGAATTAAGTTTCCTTCTCCAATACATATTAGAAGACTACAAGCAGCAGAGAACCAACAACCAAATTGACATGCTTGAACTGATAACTAACCACAAGAATATGGTAAAATCATACAGTACAAAAGGAAATACCTTGTAGGGCATGCCAATAATGAGCTTGGTTGCCAATGCTCTGTAGAGAGTTTCTGGTGCCTGCAGTCATGTAAGGAGACACTTAACTAAATACTGGGGAAATTTTCTCCCTTTAATGCAAGCACACTCATTCTCATCAATCATGAAACAATCACCCACAACCCCAGATCAACCAATATGCAGAGTATCAAACACAAGATTTAAGTAGGCAGCAGTTTGGTTGCAGGTTGAAAAACAGTTGAACAAACTTGTAGGGAGGTCATCACCTTCAGTTGGTCAAGGGACACAGACATCAAAACTGAGCCATCTCGATGAAGCACACCCCTATAGTCAATCTCATCTCCCTGTCAAGTGCAGATCCTGAATGGTGTGAATATGCCATGTGACACAAACAAAGTTGCAAACCTAAACAGAATATGCTCTTATCATGGTAACTCCCTCATACAGTCAAATGCAAAGTTGTACACTTCAAGCATGCAAAAAAACTTAATTTCATTGTATTGTTGTTATTGAGTCAAGCTGTTTGACTTCTCCTGAGAATGCTAATCTGGATGTAAGTACAAAAGATGAGTACAAACGGAAATGGTGGGGTCCACTCACCTAGCCTATAATTGTATAGTACTTCTTGGACACATGCCAGACTCATTAAACAGACCTGTTCTTTGCTGGTAATGGTACTGGATGTTCCAATGTAAAAAATTTAAACATCTGAATATTCCCTCAACTCCAACAAAGGAAGAACACTAACCCTAAACTCAACATAGTAAGTGTCACAAGCAATCAACTAATGATTCCAAATATTGGTGCTAGACAATAGACAAAGACCCTCCCTGAACTCTGTGACATTGAAATCCTCTCTACCATGAGGCCCAGATTGAAATCTTGACTTTGGGGTCTACCTGTGTACTTTGGATGACTGCCATGTTGTAAGTCTCAAATGTTTCAAAGCAAAGGCTGAAGCCAAATTTGGCTTGGATGTCAATACTGGGAAATCACACAGTTGTTGGACGAATATACAAAGAGTATTCCAGAAAATTTCTGCAAGAATCCTACAAGTTATTGAACCAAGTACCCACCTCCTTCTGCAAAGGTAGCTGGCCAGTTCGGCGCTGAAAGTCAAAATACCGACGATGCTTTTCTTGGAATTCAGGCTGTTTACATATCACACAAAGGCACACATATTTGAGATTGCTAAGTTTATTTAAGTCACAACTAACTCCACAACAAATCATACAGTACCAAGGTTTGTCCAGTGCACAGGACAATGTTCAATTGAAAGATGTCTAGAGCCAAAGATGGACTCACCACTCCCTTCTGCTCCTTGGTGATTTTCATCCCTAAGTTGGCAAGTTTTGTGCAAGGATCAATCTCATGCTCTGGCTCTTCTGTTAGTGACACACGGATTGTATCACCCAAACCATCCTGCAGACCAAGAACTGTTATTTGAATTGCACCAAAAAAATCACATAGTATCTTTTCCACAGAGCAAGAGACAGGGGAGCTCTTAGAAAACCATATATGACCACAGAGCAAGAGACAGGGAGCTTAGAAAAGCATTCTCAATGTATTAGTTTGTACACTAGTGTAAACTAGTGTATTTCTAGAACTTGGATGCATATATCACAACCCACTGCTACAAAAATGAAAACAGTGCACAGAATCAGACCTGCAACAGTGCACCAATGCCTATGGCTGACTTCATGCGGCCATCTTCACCCTCCCCAGCCTCAGTAACACCCAAATGCAGAGGGTAGTCCCAACCTTTCAGGTACATCTCTGAAACCAGTAGGCGGTAAGCTTGTACCATCACAACTGGGTTGCTGGCTTTCATTGAGAACAAAAAGTTGTGGAAATCCAGTTTGCGACATATGTTGGCAAACTCAAAAGCTGACTCCACCTGCAGTCAAGAGACTTGTCTAGATTTCAAAATGCAGATGGAATACCCACTTCAAACCAAGGAGTCTCTAACCAAGAAGATATCAACAAGATAGGAGCTCTATACAAAACTGTGCCAATCTTCAACAGATCCAGTCACCTGTCTCATGGACAGCTGGATCTTGTTCAACCCTCCTCATATACAACTGATATCCTTGCTGGAGACAGAACCTGGGAAAATCAAAGGAGGAATGGGAAAATGGAACTTACCATGCCCCTAGGAGAGTCACCATAGTAGCTCATGATTCGGTCAGACAAACTTCCATGGTTGGTGCCAATTCGAAGAGCCCGTCCATACTTCTTGCACTTCTCCACCAATGGTGCAAACACCTGACAACACAAAAAGGGCCCATGTGACTCCACTTCCCAGTGTCTTACTGGCTCCACAACTTGTTAAAGTCAAACAACTATAAACCTCTGAGAAGGAAGCACATGGACCTGTTCAATGTGTTCAAGTTCTTCTTGATAATCCTCTTCTGTGTACTCCAATTTCTCAAATTGAGCACGCCGATCAGCTACACACTTACAACACTTCAAATCATCACATACTCTGTTTGATTGCAATGCAAGCAAACCACGAAACTGGATAAATGAAACTGACACAAGAAATTTGCATGAAGTTCCAGTATTAAGTAGATAAATTCTGCTCTACTGCCAAAATAGCAGTAATCTGGACTCCTGACCCTACAAGTAGCATGACCAACAACCATTTGCCAGCAATGTGCTTGAAGAATCTGACAACCTCAAAGAAACTCAGCCAAATCATCCACCAGCAAAACACTCACCAAAGTTGCCAGGGTTGATGCGGATCTTATCAAAGCATTCTGCTACTTTCATGGCAATTGGAGGTGCAAAGTGAATATCTGCAACCAAAGGTATGGTATACCTGCAGAATTCAAACAACATTAAGCTCCTCAAGAATACCATTAACAAAAAGTCACTAGAACAAGTTTATTGTTTTTTCCAGCAGTTTGTATGGTTTGAGAATTCAAACAGAACCCGTTATACCATAGCACTGTCCATCAACACTGAAAGCCAGGGCACACTGAGGCTCTTAGAGAGAAAGAATTGATAAGCCAGTGCAAACAGTCAGTCACTCACCCCTTTTGTACAAGAGTGTTCTTAATATCAAAGCAAGCATCTGCTTCTTTCTTTCCCTGCACTGTGATCCGCACAATATCACATCCCCTGTCTGCTATCCTCATCACCTGCAAACAAACCAGATAGAAACCAAGACCAATCAGACATGCATGCAATATCTGTGATGCCAACCACTGTTTTGCCCATTGACAATGCCCTTGCTAATATCAACCAGGATATGAAGAAGCAAATTCAGAAAGGGAATTGACAAAGCAGATGGTGGACCTGCTCCACAGTGGCTTTCACGTCTTTTGTGTCAGTCGTGGTCATTGTCTGCACTCGAATAGGATGTTCACTGCCCACGGTCACATCACCAATATGTATCGTCCTGGTTTTGCGCCGAACAGGCTTGTAAACAGACTCACAGTACTTCTGCCGCGGCACTGATTTCATACACGCGTCAACTCAGAGACGAAGAGAGCAACAACGAGAGCCCAATTCTACAAGATTTAACACTAGGTTTCCGAACAAATAATGGATTGCTTACGAGACCAATTCGTACCTCCCTAGCATTAAAGCATATGCCAGAAGAGGTTTCGAGTCTGCAAAATGAGCCAAGCCATAATGCAGCTAAAGCATGCCTATAGATGTAGTAGCAGGTGGCAGGAAAAGCAAGAAAAACCTCACCTAGCAATTGGCTTCCTTTGGACGCCGGCTCCATCTCTGCCACTTCAGGTAAGGCATTCCGAACACCTGAAACGCGAAGCAATTTCTCTCCGCGTCGTGGCACCGGCCTCATCAGCCCCCCCTTGCCACCCGCCACCATAAACGATTGCCGCAGACATCCCGGCAACGAGTCCACATTCTTCAGGCTCGAAAAACAAGTCGGAACATTCGCCACCGCTTGTCCCAACGCTACGCTCGCCATCATGTCTTAAGCCTTTCAGGAAACAGCCCGCTCTGTTCTCTCTCTCAACAATCCACAACTACAAAGAAACCTTTGCAACAAAACTCCGTAAACAAGAGCAAAATCAGGATATGGCCAGCAGACACTAATTTGCGTATCTCTCTACCTTTCGCTCATAAACAGAAACACCCTTGGACGTGCATAATAGTCAAGACGCGAGGAAACAATCATTCGCGACATCGCTGAACTCAAGCAATAAAATAGATTACAAAGCTTCTGCTGGAAGATCTCTCTCAGGAATCCTTGGATGCTCCCACAAACACAGGAATCGCGGCTATCGAGACACCGAGAATAGATGGAGAGATTATGCGCATTGCAACAGCATCTCCCGCGAAGAGAGGATCGCAGATCGCAACAACATCTCGCGCGAAGAAGTCAGGATCGCAGATAGCGCGCGATAAGCGCGATGATGCTTTCCTTTCTTCCTCTTTTTCGAGGGTGCCTAGCGCTCGGTCAGTAGCTGCCCAAAAGTCTTTCCTTTTGAAAAAAACATTTTCCATTTTTTTTCTTTCCGAGCGATACCTCGTAGGATGGTCTGTGAGCAGATCCTGACGGTTAAATATTCTTTTCTTTTTTAAATACTTTATTGCATTTCGACGGCTCCGATTCCACGACATAATCGAGTCCACAATTAATGAGTACCAGAAATAATAAATAATAAATAATTGCCGACGTGATTGGCCTAAAAATTGTATTAACTTTTGAATTAAATTAGATTTAGTTGGAAATCAATTACTGTGTAGTTGGGATTATTAGCATCAATTAGTATTTAGATAATTAGGCAAAAGAACATTTTTCATTCGGAGAAAATTACAAAAAAATTAGAGTTTTAGGAGTCTCTGATTGGCCAAGTGCCAACAAATAAATAAGAAATTTAAGAATTTTGGTGCAAAATTTAAGTAATTCACATGAAACCAAAAAAAGAACCAATTAGGAAAACAAATAGTCTTACTGGGAACACCATTGGGAGCAAAACCCCATCATTGGGAACAGATCCCTTTTTCCCTCAGCATTTTCTGCAATCTGAAATGTGAGGTTTTAGGGTTTTCTATTGTTTTGAGAACCTGATTTCCCCTTGAAGAGATTTCAGTTCCAAGACATTGGCCCTGCTGCGTAGAGGCATGCCTTACTACGGCAGCAGCTCTGCAAATGGCAATTCAAAATAAGTGACATCATCCACACTGTTCCTGGCTCAAATTTACTTCTGTACCTCAGCAGACCTGTTGTAGTGTGCACACCGCAAAATACATCTCTCTTGTGCCGCACCCAGGACTACAACACTTATCTGTTGCAGTTGGTGCATAAGACAGTACACTTATTTTACAACACTTTTTGCACCTGGTGACTGCAGCAACGAAGCTCTCCTCCTCTTCAGCAGTCTTCTTTTCCAGCTAATTGCAGCATGCAGACACTGCAAACAGTACATTATCACTGTAAAGCTTTACTTGACAAGTACAAAAACTAAGTGGGCCAACTCAACACGGCCTTCAAACACACAACCACCCCCCTCCCCCACCTCACATCTACAAAGGGACCTAGGTAATGGGCCAGACATGATATGGATGGCAGACACAGTAGAAACTGGCCCTACAACTCTCATGATGACCTTCAAGATTGGCTTGTCATCTCTTCAACATCAAGTTCAACAGCCAATACTGCAGAGTCGTCATGCATCGCCTCGTCACTGCATAGGAGAAACATCACCATAAGCTTATGTCCAACAACTTCCCTTATTCCACTTACCATGTCCTTTTGTCCTTGAGCATTCTACACAAAGTTTTGACTTCCTTTCTTCTCTACTGATCCATAGGGCATATTAACACAGTAAGACACCAGTTGAGATGAGGAATCCTTGCATGCAGTTCATTGCATGGTATACAATTCAAACTTCAGACCTAACAAAGAGTTCAAAATGACCAATTTGATGAGACTGATTTGGTTACCAACACTCCACAGTACAAGGTGATGTGCAAGAGGACAGGATATGAGGCAGTTCAAAATGCTGACAGTGAAACTCATGCCCCACCAAGCCGCAATATGCTCATTGAGCATGACCTTCAAGGCTCCTCAGAAGATAGAAACAAGGAACTACAAAAAATTGGAAAGTTTACCTGTTTTGGACAAAGCCATGTTCAGAACGGGACCGGCTGCAGTATATAGCTCTCCCAACAATATTGCTAAGTGGCAATGGCCCAAACGTGCGGCTATCCAAAGCTTCCTGTGAAAATTGTGAGAGCATAAACCATGTCAACATGGTATATGCAGAGCTGTTCATGTGTTGATTCTATCCTACCCACTTGCATGCAGCATCTAAGAAAACCATGTGGAGACCACACAGTGTTTGAAGAGTTGAATGCTCATCTAGAAATAAAGGAGCCAAACTTATTGTTGATTTGATGTGCCACTAAACCAACATTACAAATAAAGCCAGAGTTCAGAAAGTTGATTTTGTGAACTGGCTCTCATCTATGCACTGAGCATAGTAAAATATTCAATGTAGAATCCACAACATATCCTGTGAATGATGAGACCATAGATCACATCCAGATAAAACGCAGAGTTCGAATAAATTCGATAGCATACCAGTACCTTGGGACTTAAACTTTCATTATCACAAAGTACCCAGCAGGTTCCAGGCTTCAGCTTGAAGGATGCTTCATCTTCCTTTGATGAAAGCATTTCATCACCTTCCAATGCTGCAACCCGTCGCACAAGCTCCTTTTCAGAATTTTCTGGATCCTTCAACATCACCACATCACCTACAAACACTGACCTGCACAACCCAACCAAACACACTCCATTACAATTGACAAAACATAAGACATCCTAAAATTCCACAGTCATCTCTTTTGTCAAAAGTCACTTGAAGTCACTTGGGGTGATCCAGAAAACCAAAACTTCAAACATTCAAAGTTGTTTGAGCACACTGACTTCAGTCACATGCCAAGGCACATACTGTTATGTATACATTTGGATTCAAGAGCCACACCTCCAGAGTGTTCTCTTTCACTAACACATTTGAAAGTTCTCATTCTGTGGAAACAGACGATCTAAGACCATGGGAGGTCCCCATGGTAAACCCAAACTTATAACAAGCATATAAGAGAGGACTGCATGCAATGCAGACAACATGGAAGCATCTACATATAGCCAAAAAGTTTTGCAAAATAGCTGACCGTGTATATGTAGGCACCCAGATTCTCCAAACGATCAAATGCAAATGATATAGCTACATCAAAAAAACTTTTGAGCAAAACAAAGGCAATTTAGAGCAAACAACCTTATATTGGACCTAGTAGACAGCCTGGTCATGAAAAGAAGGAATGTAACTCAGTATAGATTACCTTGCGCTAGGCCTTGGTAGAGAGCGGATGAGTAAAGTTTCTCCTTGGCTGGCAAAAGTTGGAGTCATCTCAGAACCTTTGATCAGGCGCTTAAATGTGAGTTTGCCTTCCATTATCTTGGCAACATGGTCATAAATCTGTTCCTCCTTGATATTACCAAGCTCATAATTCTGCATCCCACCAATAACACAGCAAAGATGCAGCAGCATCTGAAAATTGGTTTCCGTGAAGGAGAATCAATGACAGAATCTACACAACTCTAGCATTTGATCCAAGGTATGTCAACGAGAGAGTTTCTCCGTCCTCTCCAAGCACGTTCCCTCTCTCTCTCTCTCTCCCTCTCAGTGATGTGTGATGTTGTGATCTCTGTTCTAGAAGTGAATGAAAGCGGAGATAAACCAGTGACAAACCGACCCTGTATGTCAGTACGAAAGAAGCTCGAATCTTCGTCAAAAGATAACGGAAATACGTGATAGGAGATCCCATAATACTCCCAGATACCAGCAACGAGCATATCACTGCGCACGAAACGCTCAACGCTCCCACAGATGCAAGCTCTCTTCCATCGGCGGCGCTTCCTGACGCCACATACCTAATACCCTCCCTGCAAAAAAGAGAGAGAGAGAGAAAGTCACTACCCAAGAAACACCTCTCAGCTTGTACTTTCTTTGTCCCCCTCTTGTCTACTACATGTCTCGATGACCGCTCACGCTAAATCTTTCTCCTCAAGTCTTTCCTGATCATGCGCAAAGACTCATGAACTCCATTGCACAGTCGTTAACAAAACTGAAACCCTAATTTGCAATTTCAGGAAACTCCAAAGCCCTTGGAGAAAAACCAACAACAAGAACAGAAACTACTTCTTTATAATACCACCATCTCAACGTGAAGAATTCGAAAAAAAAATCACCTGAAGCTTACTGAATCAAGCTACTTGCTCCAAATTATTGCAAACCAGGTACCCGGACACTGACCAAACCCTGAATTTGAAGACCCTTTTTTTTCTTTTTCTGTTTTTTCCTTTTTTTGGTCAGAGAAGAGAGAACCACCACGGACAACTATCAATGCAGACTCAGTGACTGAGTGAAATTATACCAGGAAAATGAAAAAAAATCAACACGAGAGGCAAAAAAAAAACCAAACGACGGAAAGAACGCGCGCGAGACAGAGAAGACAGACGCGACAACGAAGGGAGTAAAAAAAATCTCTCCATCGTGGAGAAATAGGGCGGAGAGAGAGAAGGACACCTGGACCGGTCATCACCGGTGACCCTAGAAGAGCTCACCACATTGTAGACAAATATTACCGGTCACAAGCAGTAGCCCTTAGGGTTCCGAGGTTCATATATGAAGACAACCGGCGTATCCGGTCATCCACAACCTTCAACTACATAGGTAATTCAATGTTCATCCAAATCATTATGTATTCGAAACATTCAGGATTGGATGAATAACTTCATCTATTGGTTCCATCTTTTACAAAAGCAAGAATCTTTAGAGGCGGGGAAAGCGCACGCAGAAGCGAGCGAGAGGGACAGACACACACGGACGGGTCATCACCGGTAGCCCGAGAAGATTTCACTTCCCTTATACACATGCTACCGGTCACAAGCGGTATTTCTTAGGGTTCTGAGGTTCAGAGATGGAGAAGACCGGCGTATCCGGTCACCCAGAACCCTTGAACTTACAGAACACAATGTTCATCCAATTTGCTGCATCTGAAATGGATTAGGTGAATTTCATCTAGTGGTTCCATCTTTTACATAAGCAAGAATCTTTGGAGGCGAGGAAAGCGCACGTAGAAATGAGAGAGAAGAAAGGCGTGCCTTTGTGAGAGCGCGCGTGCGCTCGTTTGTCTTGCGACGACGAAGAGATCGAGCTCCCTTGAATTTGGGAGAGGGGGTAAGCAAAAGACGTGCGTCTTCTTTGTCGCTTAGCTGATGAGTGAGCTCAGCCAGTGGGACATTCTCTTGACGGTTTTAGACTACCCATGAATTCGAGAAAAAAAATCTGGCAAAAGATCTAGCTGAAGAAGTTTCATTGAAACGTGTTTTCTGGGAAGCACTTTCGGAGGTTTATGGAAGAAGCAGCTGATCGAGAACAACTTCAAACCCACTTTCTTCTTCGTCGCTGCCCTAAGTTTCTGGAGGTTTTTATTTTATTTTTTGTGTTTTGTAGAATGACCCAACCGCTGATTTTCACTTTTGGCTTGTATTGATCAAGACGAAGAGCTTGACAGTTTGTCGGTTTTTTTATGTGTTGTGTGTGGTTTGTTAGTTACGGGGACGGACGGCCGGAGTGATGAGACTTGTTTGACGTGGTGTGGAGAGAATCGAGGAGTGGGTGGAGTAGCTTAGCTTGATTCTTGGTTCTTCGCGAGAGTGTGATTTTGTTTATGGTGCGGTTTTCTGCGGCTTGAGTGAGGAGCTTTTTAGGTATGGCGGGCGGCGATGGAGGCGGTCCGCTAGGGTTGCTACTCTCTGTCACCATTCTCGTACTTATTGGCATCTTGGCCTTCTCCATCCGACTGTTCTCTGTGAGCTGGGATTCTTCCACCTTCTCGTCTTCATGGATTTGTTTTTTCTTTCTTTTCTTTTTTTGCTGGTGTTTTGTTCCCGTCAGAACCTTTTGATTCTTTTAATGTTTTCTTTGGAAAGAGCTTCATAAGTTTTACATTTTGTTGTCAGTTGTTTTGCTCTATCTTTCTCTATTCTTCTCAAAATTCCGCCCATCTTCTGTCACCATCTGTTCTTCATGCCCCATGATTACTTCCAGCAGTCTTGTTTTTTAGAATGCAGCAATTACATCGACAAGTCTTTAAGATGCACATTCAAGGCTGTTCTAAGAGATCACTTTGTCATTCCAATCCTGTTTCTATCAGAATTTTAATTAGAATTAAGCCTGCTAGTAAGGCATTGTGCTGCAGTCATGTATTGACTGTGCCAGATCTTTGAAACCCTAATCCAATGCCTCAAATAAAATTAGGTTTCAGACATCCATCATTGCATTATCTCCTTATGCTGCTTGCTGAAGAACCTGCACAAACTGGATGAGGATAAAATGTTTCTGCAGAGCAGATTGCAGTTGTTCAATTTGAGCAGCAACAATGATATGTTTGTAGATAAGATCCCTGTTTCTTCAATTTCAGTGGCAACTATGATATGCTTGTAGAGCAGATCATGCATGGTCATGAGGTATAGAGTATGCAGCAATTGGATCTTACTTGGAGTACTTCATAGTTGAGCAATGCAATTAGCCTTGATTCAATAGTTCACCCATGAGTGGGGAGGGCATTTGCAGCATCCTGAGGAAGGCAAATTGGAACATTTTCTCTGGTCTTCCAGTGCCTGGTGTTAAATTAGGTTTCAGAGACATGTGTTATTGAGGTTATGTTCTGTTGTTTCCTGCTGACAATCATGCACTGACTGAATGGAATATGTTTGTAGAGCAGATTGTGTGTACTCAATTTCAGGAGTGAACCTTATCTATTGAGATAACCTTTATAGCTCAACAACCTTTGTTTAAATAGTTTATGCAACAAGCTACGAAGATTAACATGTGCATTTCTGTGATGGAGCATTGCCATCAGAGCTAGGGTATACAGCAATTGTGTTTTATTTGGGTGGCTTTATAATTGAGCATTGACACTAGCCTTAATCTATTACTTGACCCATGGGTGGTGAAGCTTTTGTTACATTTGAAGGAAAGAAAAATTGGAAAGTGTAATAGCAAGTACCAGAAAGATTATTGAGATTTGGTAAAGAATCTAGATGTCAAATTCATTACATCTACTGTCCTTACAGTGTATTTTCATTCTGTATCCCATTGTATCACCATCCTATCACCATCCCATCTTAGCTTTCTGAAAGTATGTTGAAGTTGTGCCAGATTTCTCAGTCTAGATTTATCATAAGTTGAGCATCTTGTCAATGGAATTGGATTGCAGGTGATCAAGTATGAGAGTATCATTCATGAGTTTGACCCCTACTTCAATTATAGGGTTACCCAGGTATGCCACTCCCTCAGTCTTTTCTGAAAGGGCCAACCAGATTGACTCCCCCCAGAGATAAGGGAATACCAGTTCAAAGTTTGGATGAGTATCCAATATTGCATCTGAAAGAAATCAGTGATGAACAGCGCAGTCCCCACTGTGAAGAGGATGGATTCTTTATGCTAGTATTAATAGTGGGAGATACTCACATGGGCTGATTTGACAAAGGACTTGCACATAATACTGCTTTCCATGTCATGCTTTTGTAGCTGCAAAATTTCTCAAGAATTTCATTTATGTACATATTAAACCATTTTCACAAGACCCATGGCCATCCTTTTGTTGTAGAGGGGCTTTCATAACAAGACATGAGGTGGGATTGCAGTATCTGACCAAGGCAGGAATATATGAATTTTGGAACTGGTTTGATGACCGAACATGGTAAATTTACTTCTGCAGTCCGCTTGAATTTTCTCGAGTTCTCTATCATATTGATAATCATCATTGAGGAGCTGAGGAGGCTCAGATTTTTTTTCTAGTTTGTTGAGATTGTGTCAGATCTAGAACACTTGAGCTCCAAATACATCAGTGGGTATAAGGCATTGAGATACCATGATTCTAAACTTACACATTATGGAATCCTACAGGTATCCTTTGGGACGAGTGATAGGCGGGACAGTCTATCCAGGCCTCACACTCACCGCTGGGACAATGTGGTGGTAAGCCCAGCTTTTTTTCTCCATCTACTAAAATCTTCCTTTTTCGTTAGTCTTGTCTCTTTTCCATGCAACATGTTATTTTTGTTTGGTGTCACATCTTGTGTTCCACGTGGAAACCTTGAGGAAATGATATCTATATGCTGATCCTATATTCCTTCTTTATGCAGGTTGGTGAATGCAATAAACATTCCACTGTCAGTGGAGACCGTGTGTGTCTTCACTGCCCCTGTATTTTCTGCTTTTGCTGCTTGGGCTACATATCTACTTACAAAGGTTAGGCATTTGTCCTTGAGTTCAATTCTTGAAGTTTCCCTATGTTTCCCCAAGTGCTTCAAGATTTTCCCAAGTGAAGTTTATCAGGTGTATTCCCAACTCTTCTCAAAACTCTCAAGGTGGTTATGAAGTTATTGTCAAAGTTGCTCACAGCAAGGAGCAGGCAAATTGATTTTGATGGAGTTTCTCCCAAATGACTAAGTGAAAACTGTTCCTCTTGCATATGTGAACTTACAGGAAGTGAAGGGTACAGGTGCTGGCCTTACAGCTGCTGCACTTATTGCCATGGTAAGACAGGCTGATCCATGTGTGATCTACAAGCCCATGTTTGGGGATGATGAATACCTGTTGCAAGGCTAGTATGCAGCATTTGGGATGTGTGCTTATCCTTCCTTGACTATTACAGGGGTACTTACTTGAGGTTTCCAGTGAATTCCACAGTTAATCACGGAGTGGGTTGTGTCAAACTTGATTTTGGCAATGATATTGTTGTCTGCCTTATGTATGCGTAACTACCTGAAGTATAAGGTTTGGTGTAGGTTCCATCATACATCTCCCGGTCAGTAGCTGGGAGCTACGACAATGAAGCAGTGGCAATCTTTGCACTGGTTTTCACATTCTATTTGTATGTTAAGGTCAGTGCTACATTTTCAAATTCTTCTCCAATTACAGTGCTTAGATTCCCTGTTATTGTGCTGTTCTTTTCTGGGTTGTTTTGCTGTTCCTTTCTGGATTGTTGATGCATGGGATGAGTGTTTTGGATTCCCAATTAGACCAGGATTTATGTATTGCACGTGTTGGATTCCTGCAGACATTGAATACAGGATCACTTTTCTATGCCACCTTGAATGCTCTTGCATACTTCTACATGGTATTCCAAGCACCCACTGTTCAACCCTACCTCATGGAATGTGTTTACCCCCCCCCAGTGTTTTAGGGTTTATAAGATCTTGCACCTGCTACAACACCTAATCATCTCAACAGCAATTTGTATATGTGATGGGTTGAATTTTTTACCTGAGAGAATCTGAATTTCATGTTGGAGAATAGAATATTTACACTGTGGCAATCCAGCTTATGAAAGCAGCGGTGTCTCTCTATGGGCACCTTCATGACTAGTAGTGTAAAGTTTCTGATCTCAAATACTGTATTTGCATCCGTATGATGTTTGCAGGTGTGTTCCTGGGGTGGATACACTTTCATCATTAATCTCATTCCTATTCATGTCTTACTGTGCATTGTGACGGGCCGCTACTCGTCACGCCTTTATATTGCATATGCCCCATTGGTACATCTCCATGAAACCCATACTTTTCAGTTTCTTCAGTTTGTAAGATGTATCTGACATACCATTAAGTTTACCAACAGTAGAGTTTACTGCATGTGTAGTTTTTTGTCACATAAAATTGATGGAGATTTTGACCATGAACTTGTGTGTGGCTCATGGGTGTGGGAGCAGGTGATTTTAGGAACACTACTGGCTGCACTTGTTCCAGTAGTGGGATTTAATGCTGTCATGACCTCAGAGCATTTTGCATCCTTCCTGGTTTGACTCAACCACATCTATATGCAAGGTTTAGTGTTTAGCTGCAACTTCCAAGTTAGTTCTAGATCAAGTATGTAAAATTTGTGTAAAGGCACAATCTTGTCAGGTCATCATCTTCAATCATTGTCTCATCTGGTGCCCTACTATGCCATGGGTTTTTTCAGGTTCTGTTAGTGTCCATAGGCCTGCAGTTTATTTAATCTGTTCCCTTTTCTGGCAGGTATTTGTAATTCTGCATGTGGTGGCATTGGCACACTACATCCGACGCAACCTTACTCCCAAGATGTACCGCATGGCTCTTGCATTTGTTGTTACTGTCGGCACGTACGCATTCCACCCTCCTTCAATATCAGTATGACAGTTGTTACATGATTTGAGCTGAACAGATTCAGGATGAAGTAAGATTGAGATGCCCAATAGCTGAACACTGTTGTTCTGGAGGGACTGTCCCATTGCAAATGTGTCCCGTTATGAGATATGGTCCAGTGGCCTAGAGCCTCTGTGATGGCTGCCAATTCATCATGTATAGTCCTTCTTTGTTATACTTCCCACAGTTGCGATACTTTGGTGCCATTAAGATTTTTGTATGGTATTTTGCAGGGCGAGTGCTTTGGTACTGGTTGCTGTTCTAATTGCACTTGTGGCAGCCAGTCCTACTAAAGGTTGGAGTGGGCGCAGTTTGAGCTTGCTTGACCCGTAAGTACCATAAGGACATCATTCTTGTCACAACATTGAACCCACAATCCTTCTTTCTTCTCTTTGCTTCTTTTTTTTGATATTGATATTTTAGCGTTAATATTAGACCTAAACCTTTCACTCACTAGTCTTAGTGGAAACTGATCTTCTTTTGCTTTTCTTTGACTTCAAGTTTTGTTACCACAACTGACATTCATGTTGAAACTGGCATTTGTTCCTGAATGTGTGAATAAAAGATGGAGCAGAGTTATTTGTGTACTATTTAAGCATTTTGTTGTAAACATGGACATTGTCATTCAGTAACAACTCTTCTGACATTGGTGTTGCTGGTTTCACAGGACATATGCAAGTAAATACATCCCCATAATAGCAAGTGTGAGTGAGCATCAGCCACCCACTTGGCCCTCTTACTTCATGGATATCAACATTCTTGCATTCCTGGCACCTGCTGGCATCATTGTAAGTCTTCACTTCTTTTGTGGAGTGATACTTTGGCACATTAGTGGGTCAATCATGGCAGCTTGTGATTGCTTTTGATGGTGAAGGTTGATGGTTTGATACTTTGTGACTGACACTCAAGGTTCGACCACACTCATCCTTGTCATACTTGGGTTTTGCTGGAATTAACAACTCGGTTTGTCTGGAATTCTCTGTGCAATCTCATAGATATGTTTTCTTGCTCCATGCTTTTGAGCCTGCACTCAGTTGGCTCTCATGACCTATGTTCTTTGGACTTAATGACTCTGTTGCTTGCAGGCATGTTTTTTGCCCCTTTCAGACTCAAGCACCTTCGTGGTACTATACATGGTCACTTCAGTCTACTTCTCAGGGGTGATGGTGAGATTTTGTCCCCTTACAACATCTTAACCATCAGGTTCATGTGATTGATGACATTTTTTGGTTACCTCGGTTTGTAACTAAGCACATGTCAAGTACTTCAGGAACAGTCATGACACCTATATACCCTTGAGTATTTCACCAGAGGTGCAATTGATGGGGTGCAGGTTCGTCTTATGCTTGTGTTAGCACCAGCAGCTTGTATAATGGCCGGGATTGCTTTGTCAGCAGCTTTTGATACACTGACAGGATCAATCAAATTTCAACCCATTTCACCATCACTGTCACCATCCCCAGTGCCCTCAGAGAAGGTAACTCTGCCAATCCAACATTGTGCACATTTTCACTGACAGTTCTCAGGCTCTTTCTTAAAAGTGACATTTCCATGCTGATTGTCAAGATACATTCTGGATGATACAATTGTCTCCAGGGTTAAAGTTCTCTAGACATTTCCCAAGTTGTCAAGCATGTCCCAGGGCTATGTTTTCAGGAAGGAACCACATGTTTTCCTTGACTGATCGATGAGCTAGTCATTCTAACAGGAAGAGACATCTATCCTGGCATCGGCTTCAAAGCCCTCTTCACTCTCTGGTCGGGAGGCTGCTAAGGACAAAAGCAAAGATGCAGGGAGTGACAAAGGGAAGGAGCAACTGAAGGAGAAGGTGACAAGGCGGAACAGGAGGAAAGAAAAGGAAATTGCTGAGAAAGTTGTTGTGGAGAAGAAGTCTCCTAAAAAGCTACTGTCTGTGCTTCCCTTGGAAGCATCAGCAGTTGGTATTTTGCTACTGATTATTCTGACAAGCTTCTATGTGGTGAGTATGATGAGAAAATTGTGCACACTGGCTTGAGTACTCTTCCTTTGAATCTTTGCCAATCCTCTGACATACAAGGTGAACATCTGAATTCAGGTCAACCATTATCATCTGTTTCTGTAGAACAAAGTGTCTTTCCTTCAGAATTTCAAGAGTGGGTACTAATTTAGGAAATTGAAATTGCAGATCCACTGTGTCTGGGCAGCAGCTGAGGCATACTCAGCTCCATCCATCGTTCTCACATCCCATACTGCAGATGGGCTTCATGTTTTTGATGACTTTCGAGAGGCTTATGCCTGGCTTAGCCATAACACTGATGAGAATGATAAGGTCAGTGAATGCTCAACTACTTCATTTGACCTTGAAATCAATTGTGTTTGCCTATCAACAAGCTTCCAGATGAGAGCATCATTTGAAAATGGGACTGTTATATTCTGTACTATTTGACTTTGCAGGTAGCATCATGGTGGGATTATGGTTACCAGACAACAGCAATGGCAAATCGGACAGTGATAGTGGACAACAACACATGGAATAATACACATATAGCTACAGTGGGGATGGCTATGTCATCCCCTGAGCGACAGGCATGGGAAATCTACCAAAGCCTGGACGTAAAATATGTGTTTGTCGTTTTTGGAGGTTTAGTAGGATACCCAAGTGATGATATCAACAAGTTTCTCTGGATGGTTAGGATTGGAGGTGGTGTGTTTCCCCATATCAAAGAACCTGATTACCTTGTAAGTGAGACCTTCCCCACCCCCAAATATGCTTGAAGATTTTAGTGATTGACACTAATGATATTGTGATGAGAGCTTAGGGTGTGAAGAAGACCCATTGCTGGTCACTCATATTGGTAAGTGGGCAAGAGTGATGCCAGTCATTTGGAGTGGAGTTTATCTTGCTCAATTTCTGGACTGTTTCTGGACCAATTATTCAGGGTTGATTTGATTGAGTGGAAGTAACACGTTACACCATGTTGTCTTAGGATATCTTGTCTTCTAGTTTTTGTTGTTGAGTATTCTGCATTTCATGTCATAACAACCACTTGTTTGCAGAGAGATGGTCAATACCGCATAGACGACCAGGCCACCCCAACTATGCTCAATTCCCTCATGTATAAGTTGTCTTATTATCGGTGAGTTCTGGAGCTTTGTGGATCAGCTTGGTTTTGGTACAAGCCCAATTTTTGGCAGGTCACTACTATCTTGCAATGTTCTTTGTCTGCTTTGGCAGGATCTTGCTAGGTAGATGCCGCTGCATATCTTTGTGACTTGTGTTTACAGTATGACTGGTTGCATCAGTCAAAGTCTTCCTCTGTGGCAGAGAAATGTGAAATGTTAGAGCTGAGTAACACTAACATGTTTGCAGGTTTGTGGAGGCAACCTTGGATGGCAAGGGTTATGATCGAGTCCGAAGAACTGAAATTGGAAAAAAGTATTTCAAGCTCACCCATTTTGAAGAGGTAATGTGTGGATTTATTGTGCAATCAAGTTTTCCATAGTGTCCAGTGTAAGTACGTGTATACACAATGATTTTGGAAAAGTGGAATTGGTTCCCTATACATAATTGATCAATGTGCAATTTCCAATTTCAGTTGGTTACTGAGGGAGGAAGGTTTTGATTGGGGTGGCAGGTGTTCACAACACATCACTGGATGGTGAGAATTTACAAGCTGAAGTCCCCCAAGAACCGTTTGCGGGGAAAACTCAAACGTAAAACCAAACCTGTAAGTGCATTCTTTTCTGCGACTACTGAAAACATGTTCCTATCTTTGATCTAAACTTTGATCTTGTCTGTCAAGACTGAGGAAGGCTTGTATGGATGTTTGTTGCACATTTCGCCTGTTGTGTGAAGTTGAGAACAATATGATTGTTTTACAACTTTCTTCTCCTTAAGCTTGCTTCCTCCCAACAACCGACACTGTTCAGTACTTGTAGTTTCTAACTTGACTTTCTCTTTTCTTTTTTGGGCAGAGTGTGAAGAAAGCAAAGTCAAGTTCTCCAGCAAAGCAAACAAAGACAAAGAAGAAGAGCTCTTAGAGCTAGAGCAGACCTTTTCTCTAATGACCACAAGGTGAATTTAGATGTCTTAGGGTTACAGGATCAGCAAGAGGACTTTGTTGTTCCTTTTGGAGGTCGGGATTACAGTTTGTGAGAGGGGTGAAAAGGAAAAACTTGCGGTGATGAGCAGCATTCCACAAATATATTTTTTTGAGTTATTTGAACTCCCTCCATTCCACAAGCAACTTCGCAAAAAAGGTTCATTCTCTGAAGTCCATTTGACCAATGTGCACGAAAGGAGAAAGCATGTATGTTTGAGTGATGTTGGCTTTGTCTATTATGCTCACTTTGTTGTCTCTGGCTAATTTTACAGAAAGGTTTGCAAAAAAATTTGATAAAATGTGAAAGAAAAACCTCATCCTTGTTTATGAACTCTTCTACAAATTTTGAGTTATTCCACTTCGGCAAAGGCTGTAGCTTGAGTATGGGAGAACCAACATTATAGTAAAGATATATAAGTGAAATATATCCTCTTTGTTTATGCTTGGATTCAAGATAATAAAATTGGCATTATTTTTATCTTTCCTACTACCCATTGCTTGAAAAGTAGCACCCAACTTTGTAGTAGAATATTGATGTTTTTTTTTCCCCAAAACCTTATTCCAAATGATAATGTCCTAGGAATCATTGGAACGAGCAAATCATAGTCAAGCCAAATGATAACATATAGACAAACTTCTTGTTCTTGTCAAGCTCATGGGAATGTGCATTCTCATTTTGGGAACATGATGGAGGATGGGAACATTGGGGGAGGTGAGATTGGTTATGGTTATTTCAAAACCCTCAAATACTCGTCAGATTGCAACAAAGAACTGATGAAACCAACAAACTGAAGCTGGGCTAACCAAACAAGGCAACTGATGTGGGCTAACCGAACTAACTGACTGAACTGGGCCAAACATCCAGCTAACTTTACTAGGCTAACAGAACTGGGAAAAGCGAACTCGCGCTGGGCTAACCAAAGTGTGCTTCTCGGTTGAAAATTACCTTCAATTGGACCCACTTCTAAAATATTCTTAACATCAACAAACTTTTCAATCAATTTACAATCACAAGGTCAATTGAAAACGTGACATCATCAAGCATCATGCAACTACTAGGTAACATGGTTACAACATGTAAATCATATGTTTGATATTTTAATATTACAATTATTATTTTAGGGATGGATGAAATAAGTTAGGCTAAATGGATGAAACATTGTGCACATTTACAACTTTGCATCCAAACAAATTACTTTAAACCCTTTTAGATTACCTATACATTTAGGTATTACATAGGTATAGGTGTCCTAACCTATGTCCCATTTGACATAACCTAGGCACCACACAAGGTACCTAGGCCTAGGTTTAGAATAGACGACCTAAATTTATTATTAACATAGGTGTTACATGATGTGGCCTAGGTCTAGGCCTAGCCTAGATGTGGTCTAGGTTTATGCTTAGCAAAGGTGCCATGTGGCCTAGATCTAGGCATAGTGTAAATGCCACATGCCTTATGTTTAGGCTTAGCTCATTAAGTGTGACATGATGCAGCCTAGGTCTAGAAGTAGCCCGGGTGCCACATGGCCTAATTTAGGTGCCATGTTGCCTATGTTTAAGCCTGGACTAGATGCCACATGGCCTAGGTCTAAGCTTAATCTATGTGGCACATAGCATGGCTTCAGTTTAGGCTTAGGAACCATGCGATATATATGGGCCTAATTGTCACATGGCTCAAGCGGTCTACCCTAGGTGCCACCTTGTTTGGGCCTAGGTTCCATGTGGCATATGTGGTGTAGTCATAGGTGCCACTTGGCCTAGGTGTTGTAGGCTTAAATGCCACCTTGCCTAGACCTAGGCCTATCCTAGGTGTCACATAAGCTATGCTAGTTAGTAGGTTAAATTAATTGGTAGGTAATAAGTTAAGTTAACGAGTAGTAGGGCGAGTTAGGTAAGTAACTAAGTAGTAATCTTAAATAATTACGTAGTTAGGTAGTTGTTAGTAGGTAGTAGTTGTGATTAAATTGCAATTGGGTTGCAACTAGGTTGCAATTAAAATGTTGATCCCAAAAAATTTCTCTTCCATTTCAAATTTTTAAACTATATAACAAGGTGCATCAAAAATGTTGAAAAAACACAAAAAACAGCAAAATGGAATTGTCATTTGGATGAACTAATTAAAAATGTTTAACCCCAAAGGTTAAATCCAAAATGGAATAGAATTTTCCAAGTTAAATGCCACATTGTGGCTTAAGTTTAAGCCTACTTTATGTGCCATGTGGCTTAGGTCTAAACTTAATCAAAGTTTAGGCTTTAGTTAAGTGCCATGTGACTTAGGTTTAAGGGGCACATAGGTTAATTAAGGTTTAGCCTAGGTGTCACATAGCCTAACTTAGGTGGCCTATGTTTAGGTGCCACATGACCTAGCCAATTTAAAGGACCTATTTTAAAGTGTTTTAACTAAGGCGCCATTTGACCTAATATATGGATGTGGATTCACCACATGTCATTGAACTATCGGTTCAACCTTTTGCCCAACTAAGTTGTAACAAAGTTAAACTTCTAACTAGAAAGTTGATGGCATGCAGCATCAACAAATGAAAAATTCATTGACCATAGGGTTACAATTGAAAACCTTCAACTATAATGGTAAGTGTTGTTTGTAACTAAAGTAGTTCAAAGTGGCTATTACCATGGTGTTGACATGTGGTCAACATTTGCAATTGAAATGTTGTTTTCAACTTGTGCTTGTTGACTAATGTAGTTGTTTTTAGTTGAAAAAAACATTTGCCAAAGGTTTATAAATTGTAGTTGAAAATGAATTGAAAATGTAGTTGCAAATGTGGGGTTTTCCCCTTAATGGATATCCCTTGAACCTACACCACTTATCAAAGTATTTTGTGCCCAAGTTTTTAATTGTTTACTCATACACTTCCCCTCGATGTTGACATTGTGTAATTATTTAGAGTTGATGTCTCGGACATGAACAAATGAAAGCTCAAATTCACCTTCTATAGAATTAATGCAAACATGATTGACCTTACATTTCCCTTTGGAAGACACAAGAACAAGATTGACATCATAGACAACAACACAATCATTCCCTTTATGAGCCATATATTCCTCATTTAAAAATTGATCTTGAAGTTGAAGATCATAACAAAATGGAATGAATGTTTCATCTCAAGGCAAATGTTCATTGTAAATCATATTCACATCAAATTCATTATCATAACCAAGGTCCTTTGGAACATCATATTAGGGTTCCATTTGAAATTGAAAAGTCCTCATAAGAGATTTTGAATCATCAATGGAAGAAGAACCTTGTCATTAAGTGATTGAAGAAAATCAAGTTCACTACCACCTCCTAATAACTTTTTTTTAAAAAAAAAAAACTATAAATCTATCAACAACTTTAAGGCACCAATTTTGAGTCAACAACAACTATAAGGTCTAGCATGTTGACTTGTGCTTGATAGATAAGCAAAATACAAATGAAAGTGCAAAACATTCAACATCCATCTTCACAAAATATTGAGCTTCTTGCAAATCTAGCTAAATCCAAGACATCAACAATGGGCACACAACTTCATAAGACTCTTTTTTATTGGTACCACACATGGTGAATTTTACATCAACCACAAGAACCTACTAGTGCAAGCTTTGGAGTTCTAATGGTTTTCATCATAAACATTTATGTTGAAAGCTTGTAACAACTTTAATTGCATGAATGCTTCCCATTCAAATGCCATTTCTTTTGTTGTGTTCATGATGAATAATCATCGTTTTCACTTAAATTGGTACACTTAATGATTTTAAACCTAGGACCAACCAAATAAACAAACATTATTCTATCTCCTCTTCTTCCCTACTTTCTTTTTGTTGATCTTTAAACAAAATAGCACATGATGATCAAGTCACCAAACTCATCTGAACTTTTCCAATTAAATCATTGCATATCACTAACCTATGTTCCAACACATTTTGTCTTACAAAGAATTCATGGGTGACAACACCTCATACATATAAAATATGGTATTCAAATTCAATCAACAAGTTCAACAATTCCCAACTAAAAACTATAAATTAATTAATTGAAGGTGGAGGATTTTCAAATTTTTATCAATTTTTTAAATTGTTATTAATTTCCTTTCTACAAACTTACTTACATGCATATATTGTGAAGGTGTCAATTATCCTTCAATGCTCACATCCAAGTGCACATAGTCACCAATCTATCAAATGCCTAATATCTTGCAAGAAAGTGGGGGTTGGACATATGCATAACATACCACAACATCAAAGTGCAACAATGACCACAAGCCGCTTTGGATTTTGTTGTTCCCAAGTACACACCCCGCCCTCCCTTTCACTTATAAGTTCAATCCAAATGTAACAAAAAACTAACAAGGCAAGCCTCATATGGTTTGCCCATCATTTTGAATCTAGTATAAATCCTGAAATTCTCTAGAATATATGTTTAAAAATTCCTCATTAGCAAGATGGAACAATCCATGTAAAATCCCCAATTTCTCATCTTGGATATAATTTTTGATTTGGCTTTTCATTGTGGATAATGAAATCCTTTTACAAAGAATCACCTTGGAGGCATTAATTCAATTCCAACAAGAAATCCAAGTTGTACTCATGTTAACTTTCTCTTAAGATAAAAGTCTCCAAGATAATCTACAAAAATGTTTCAACAATGAATGTGCTTCTCAAGGAAAATACATAAAGGATTTCCTTGAAAATGTGTTTGCACATGCTACAATGAAACTTCTATTCAAAATTGGTATGCAAATTTTGGTTGTACATAATTATATTTATTTTTTAAGGTCACCATAAACAAACAATGTATTTTTGTATGAAATTTGAAAATCCTTCAAAACAATTATGTTTTGAACATGCAACCTCATGCTCTTATTTCCGTTCTTAAGATTTTTCCAACAATATTAATATCTTTGGATTTTTAATTGATTTAACCTTTGAAATCAACACTTAAACATTCAAGACTCTTAAGGCATCCCAACTCTCAAACTAAGGAGTTCACCATAAGAGTTAGATAGGGATGTTTCCCTTTTATTCCCAAAGACTTCCCACCTCTTGGGGGGATCCTTTTCACTCAAGCTAATTCATCTCATGTCTCAACTTGCTCTTCAATTCATTTTATATAACATTTGCCTTTGGCCTTGGTTATAAGCCCAAGGCTAGGGTTGTGACAAATTTTATGTTCATGAGAAAACAAAATCTACAATTGTAGTTTATATTTAAGCCTCACACAAGTGCATTCCTTTTGTGGGGAACAAAATTCCTTGGGCCTTTGAAACATTACTTTTTTTTTTTTCATCCATCCATGTTACCATCCAAACAACATGGCGTTATTAGTTTTAAATGTTTAAGTGACAACTTAAGAGTGGGTGCCTTTGAAATTTATTATAAAATACCTATTCATGGGGACCAACTTTGCTAAATGATATTAATTCACCTTTAATGGTTCTAGAATATTGTTCATGCATGGGGATGAATAAGTTAGATGGGCAACACATGGTAGAATGGATGTTGTGTGGATGGTCAAGATGGAACAAATTCCAATTGAACATTCTTAGCGTTGTAATCTCTTAAGAGATTTTTATACATAGACAATTGACAAATAAATGGGAAGGGGTGTGGCAAAGGATATTTAGTTAATTAGTCCCATGAAATTTTTGACAAAGGGATGCCAAATGTAGTTGGTTGTGCATACAACTAAAATCAATGCATAAGACCTAACATAACTATTTAAAAACCTTCACCAAACAAACATTGCCAGGGTGACAATATTGTTATGTTTTTGTTTCAATGTTACATTAACAAGAGCCATACATAATGAATGGTCCATCCCAACCCATGGGTTTGAATCAATTCTCTAACACATTATTATGACAAAACTTTGGGTTACTTTCAAACACTAGATGGCAAACATGTTGTGTTTGGTGATGTCATAAATGGTTTGACATTGTATACAAAGTTGAAGCTAAAGGGATGCAAGATGAACATGTCAAGAGGAAGGAAAATCATAGTGGCTAACATTGGTGAGGTTTCAATATAGTTAGTTGTGGTCTTCAAATGAGGTAGATGGTTGTGACCCTCAAAAGACTAATTCTTTAGAGGTTGTTCCATGCACGGAAAAAATATTTCATATTATTTTTTGAAGATTTTTTATTTTCCATATGTGCAAGATTAGATAAAATGTTTGATTTGATCTCCTCTGTAATTATATTTAAATGAAAAATAATTTTTCATTTCAAGTTGATGAAAAGAACAATGACAAAAGGCTCCTTTCCTTTGGATTAGAAATTTATGATTTCATAATATGCACATGGAACATTGAATGTTAAATTTTTCTTGTAATTATGTCCCAAATTAAAAATTGAAGGCATCCAAATTTTCTACGGTCTAACCGTCACCATTCTCAATTTATTTCAAGTCAAGCAAGATAGAAAAATTATACCCCCCTCCACTATTCAATTCCAATTGTGTGATGAATTAATGAAAATAATAAGAAGATGTATGCACCTTTATTTTTATGCAAATTAAACACGTTCAATTTCAATGCATTGAAATTGAAAAAAAAAAATCAATTCCACAAATCAAAATTTTGACTCTCAATTAATGCATACTAATAAATCCTTCCAAGAAAAAAACATGGATCACTTTTGTCTAAGCCTACATAAAAATTACCTCCCTTAAAAAAATAAGTTGAAGACATTAACTAAAAAAAACCTAATTTTTTTGGAAGTTATATCACACTACCTTGGCAATTTCAACATAAATAATATTATTTGTAGAAATCCCATTCACATTTAAAAATAAAATTGGGGAAAAATTAAAATTGTAATAATATAATATTTAATTGTTTAATATATGATTTTTTTTTTGAGGAATTCTTTCACCACATCAAGATTTTGTTTTTATACTTCCCAAAACACAATTCATGATCACATTCTTGATATGTGTTAACCCTACTAAAATTTATTAATAAACACATCGCAGATCTAGAAAATATACAACGAAAAAAAAAATTAATTTTTAGGATGTGAAGCTACCACAAACTAGATATTAAAATCTCTCTGTCTCAACAATCAATTGTTTGTAGAATGTTAGCCATGGTGATGGGGGGTGCATCTTGAAGGGGTGGAAGTTGGGAAATAGCTAGACCTATCACTATCACCCAACTTAAGATGGAGGATGCTTGTATCCTTTGTAATGTAATTTAGATTTTTTGATGAAAAAAAGTAACCAAGACAGAAAGAGGAAGGCCTTTTGGCCTTTTGAAGTGCCACATGGCATTGGCACAACCATGTAAAAACACATCAACTTGTTTGTCTGGACATCCAAAGACTTCAATTATTGAAGGGAGGAAATGATCAATGGGGTGTTGGTTGTGATAATTTTTTTTTTTGGCTTGAGTTGCTTTGGAGGCAACAAATCTTTGAGTTGCACAAAATCAACAAAGTAAATATGTTTGTGTTGGATCAACAAAGACAATATCAATTAGGGTGCAAATTCCATCTTTGGTGAACGCAATGTCAATTCATTGACAAGAGGAGTGGAATGTGATTGAAGGAAACAAATGTAAATGTGTTTCGTCCCACATGGAAGTCAACATTTTGTGCAATGGCATTAAAAGTGTCATAAATTGCATCATGGGTGCATGTGCACTCATTGCCATGAACGCAACATAAAAGGTGGACACTTGTAACATTGATAAAATGTGTGCACACACATTGAGAGATACTTGCAATTAAAGGATGTGGTAATCCAAGTCGTGTTTGGAGCATTGTGAAAAAAGATGGGGAAAATAATTGAAAGACTAATCAACCTGTAAGCCAAACACTTGCTTTGGGGCTAAAACATGATAAGATTCGAGCACAGTGGTCTCAAATATCCTGTCAAAGATCATATTGAGAGATTCCAATCAGTTCCACCATTTTGAAGATGGTGTTAGTTCTTGCTTGGACTATTAGTGATGCCAATAGTAGTCTGTCTTGTCAACCACTACATCAATCTCATTTTCTTTATAGTAGGACTCTAGTGATATTGTAACATGATGTAGTCTCTCGTGTCAATCACTCCATCAATCTCATTTTCTTTATAGTAGGATATCTAGTGATATTGTAACATGATCAAAGCGTACAGGTGTGGTACCACTGCAAAGGTGGCCATGGAAGCTTCCCCTGGGTTTTTTTTCCAGTCCTCCGCCATTTGTAGCATTTAGGTTGGGTGGCTGTTTGACTTTTGTACATACCAATTTTTCTGGAGAACTGAGTGGCTGTTGAGATTAATAAAATTGATCATCAGGTTTTACACACTTTCTTTTGCAACTAGAACCGCAGTTTCTTTAAGGGTCTGGGACGTGGCGGTGGTGGCTACTTTTGTGCCTCAGGTGGCAAATCAAGTGATTCAAAACTAAAACCACCCTTGAGTGAACCAGTAGTCACATTGGTAGTTTGATGCAATATTGAAAGCTCCAATTTTTTTCTGGTTGCTTCTAAGTGTTATAAATATACTGTCACAATCCTAAGTCAGGGTCTCAGAGTTGAAATTTTACATCTTTTGGTTTAAAATTTGCACTAAGATGCTTACCTCAGGAACAGGAAGGTGAAGGTAGGGGCTGGTCCACCCTGGCTGGTAGAAACACACATTGCAAGCATATCTTCAGGGTTTACAATATCTGATTGAATAGCAGGGGGTATGAGACTCATCAACCAACCCTTAGTGTGAATGAGGTAATGGTTGTGCTGTACAACCCCCCTGACCCATGATGAGTTTCATTCCTATAGGGTTTAAGCTTAGAAAGATGTTCAAGAATAACCAACTTAAGAGTCATGGCACCCTCAAATGTGTGTGTGTTTGCACCAGTGTTGCATTTTTGGTCTTGTTCTTTGCGTGTGCAATCCACAGAACTCTTTCCATTGAACAAGAGGTGTACATGAGGACTTTAAGCCCAATTGACTTACAGTTAAGATAGGTCCTCTGATGGAAAAATTGCTTGAATTTGGATAGGCTTGTTGATGATAGCCCGAATTGATCCTCAACAAAACTACTGTGAACTGATGAAGCTCTGAGAATCTGTTGTAAATAGCAGTCATTCCATGGTCACATGCTCCATCTTTAGTCAGATCAAAGAGAAAAACTCATAAATTCGAAATAGTTGCATGACCAGCAGCAACTACCAAGCATTTTTGATAGTTGCAACATGCGGTTAAATAGATCAAGTATTCAAGAGATTGGAGGTGTCAAGTGACGTCACCAGAACCCCAACCAGGAGATGTTACGCTTGCCATGGGTGCAGTTCTCTCAAACCAATTGGCTTCAGCCTTTTGTTTGGTAGAGGCTGCTGTAGTACAGAGGATGCAACGCAAGGGGGCTGGATTGGACGAGTCTCCATTAGTTTCCCCCGCACCAGACACTGTGTTATTTGTCCTGGAGCCAGGCTTTAGTGGTCCACTTGGAGTTTCTTGTTCAGAACTTGCAATGCCGGATGTATCATTTAGGCAAGTTTCATGGTATGCATGGGTGCAAAAGAAGGCTACTACAGCAACCTTCTGTAATGCAACAGGATCAAAACAGATACAACAACGTCCACTTCCACCAATGTTATTTGGAATCCGTCCACCCTTGCTGCCCCCCTTCCTTCCTTGACTTGTGCTTGCACCATTTGCTATCAGAGGTTCCCCTCCATTTGCTCTTGCCTGGGCATGCTCACCAGGGTCAAATTCTGAACCTCCAACCCTTATTGCATGGCGTGCCTCATCATAATACCGGACCAGCAAGTCAACACAATCTGCCTGTTGCCCATGAAGGCAAAACCAAACATGAGTAAACTTGTCATATTGGTCCAAATTTTATTTCTCTAATGCATAGGAGGGTCCCTCTGAATCCACTTACTTTGAGTATATCATTGCAGCCTGCTCGCAGTGAAGTTTCTGTCCGGTAATCAGTGATGATTTTCACAAGTCGATCCCTCAACCTGAGGAACATGCAAACAACAAGTACGTGGATGAGAAATTGGGGCAAGATTGATCACATGGAAATGTGATTATGATGCTCAGGCTACCAGTAACTAGATGAGGGAATTACCGAGGGATTGATATGCCAGCAGGAACCTTGTTGACCACATGGAGAGGATCAATATGGCCTACTGTGTTCTCCAGCAATGAGCCAACCTGAAACACAAAACCATGATGACTTTTGTGAGGATAAAATTTTGTAACATCCAGATTGTTGTATTTTTCAAATGTGCCAACTGAATTATGCTCAACTTGAGGCCAAGGTGTCAACAATCTGTAATCTAATATCTAACACATAGGTTAGCAGCAAATATGGTGAGGCTGATCATACCATCTCTGGGTTGTGCATACTCTGGTTGATAAGCTCCTCCCAAAGCTCTTCATCAGCCTGTGACTGAACAAAGCTCACTGCCTGCAAGCAGACTCATCTGTAGAAGTCAGTAGCACACACTTTGCCAACTGTGCACACTGATTTTTAATTTGCAGACACAGATGAAAACAATGACATATTCATTCTAAATCCAGCAATCAGACCTCTCAACTTATATGAGTTGTGCAGGAATGTAGTCTGTTTTGTGTTTGCAGACTTCTTAGTAATGAAGGTTTCTGATCATATATGTGGGATTCCAGAGAACTCCACAAAAAAGCTTTAAGGTAATTATTATGTGAGTTCTGGCCTAACCAAAAGAAAAATGACAAGAATGAGTGTGGTCATAACTCATAACTAATAACCTTTTAAGTGTTGCTCATGAAGTAACAGACAATGACCATCATGAATGGCAGTGACTAGCTGCCATTACTACCAAAAGACTCCATCAACTCCCCACAGAGGGTGTAGATAAGTACATAATAATCTGTTCAAAATTTTGGGCAACTGAATATACCAAAATCCAGGTACTGAATTCCAGCTGCATTTTCAGAAGCAACAGGAAGACTTGGTCATGATGTTGGTTAGAAGGCATGAGACACAGCAAATAAAAAAGTTATCTAGTATACTCAATCAAGCTGCAACAAGATTGTGAGGGTAAGCTCCATTTTGCTTTAGCCTGCCCTAAACAAACAAGCATCTATGCCAAAGGCATAGCAAGTCCTACATAGAGGGCAGTGGTTGGGGCACCCTGTGCCCTTGAATATATCCTTCAAGCATACCACCGGTGGTGACTTGGATGCAGTGCATCCATTGAAAGTTTCTGACCATTGCAATTTCTGTACCTGTTGCATGTCCTGCAATTTGTTGACAATAAGAGCTAGTGCCTCCCTGCTATTGCCCATTCGTCCCAATATGAAGACCCTCTCTCTTGTCAAGCCTCTTTTAGTGCACACATCATAAGCCTGCAAAGTGCATCCAAAATATACATATTTCAACAAACCTCAATCATTTCTTCTAGTCATACTGAAGCCAGAAACTTGTAGGAGGGATCTGACAATCATCACATGATCCCCAATTCTCAAAGGAACTAGGAGATCAGATAGTTCAGTGCTGAGAATATGTGAAAAATTAAGGAATCATAGAATTCTAAAGGAATCACAGATTACCTTGTCAAGGCTATAGTGATGACTGCTTCGCAAGAATGGAAGAAGCAAGCGTGGCTCATAGTCTGCATAAAGCTCCACCTGACACAACTCATAGTCATGCTAAATTTCCAACTTTTCCATGTATTTAATGAACCTCAAATGTAGAGGATAATAAGTGGGAAGGGAATATCTTCATCTTTAGTGTCTTGGGGATGCAACAGTTGAAGCTAAACCTGCAGGCCATGGTACTCCTTGCCCGCATTCGGATCTTTCTCAAACAAACCATGGAGATACAAGTGCAAATACTTTCTGAGATTCTCATCAGCCTCTCCTGTTTGCAACTGTGAAACCACTTCAAAGGCTTCAATTCTGTTGCTTTGGTTCACCAGTAACTGAACTGCCTGCTTCCCGTCCAATCTCATCAATGGTACAACCTATTCCCATCAAGTCCACCATGCAACAGCTTCAGCAAGCAAATCCTAAAAAGCTCATGATGAGATTTTCAGGTGAGAAATATGGTGAAAACAGGGAAAGGGAAGGACACATACTTTGTTGTGAATTGCTGGATATAAGTTGTGCTGCTGTATAAAGTCAAACAAGTAAGGCTTTTGAAGCTGTTTCAGCAATCAACACATGCATTTAGAAAAACATTAAGGGAACCTTCCAATGTTCCAAAACTACGTTCTTGTAACCATTTACAGGAGTGCACTGTGATAAGAGAACAACAATCATAAGCAAACAAACTGTTTGTGTGTTGAGCTGAGATCCCAACAGTGTGGAGGCCAGAAAAACACACAGGGATAAGTAGGATCTGAGAATAATACCTCCACGTAAATAGCGAGAGCTCTCTCATATTGCTTGTCCCGTACGTAGAGTTCAGCCAATGCCTGAATTGTAGGAAAATGGTGAGGAATGCAAGATCTAATTGGCATTCTAGATCAAGTATTTGACAACAGGCAATCAATCATTCAACTGAATACAACTGGATGTCAGGCTCAGTCCAAAACCCTGACATTGGACAAGGTTCTCACCTCTTTCAGCATGGGAGACTTGGAACCTGTGCTTATTTGCAGCTGAATGGCTGAGATAATAGTTGGAACTGCATAGATGTTAGATGGCCATGCCTTGATTGTGGTCACCAACTGCTCATGATATGCAGGATTTGTGACTAGTGCATTTAACACAACCTGTCCATATTGTCATGTGTGCACAATCACCTTTTGTACACCTAGCTTGTCTCCAAGAAATACTCCAACACCAGACTATGAACTTTTTGCTGAATTGTGTTTATGTAATGTGGAAATTAATTCTATTTCAGACTGACAAAATCCCTTCAGAAACAGAATGCTTATTTCAATCTATAGGTCCACAACTATGACACTAATTTGGTACATCAATCCAGTGGCTATGCTCTATTTTATAGGAGTAAGCAAGCCACACACACCTCATAAACAGTGTCACGAAGCTGGGGATTTGATGTAGGAATGTGCGGGGCTAGACTAGGCAGTTGCCTCAAATGAGCAAAATGAAATACCCATCTGTCCTCCAGAGCACAATAACAGGGCTGCTTGTTATACATGGTGAACTTCTTTTATCTCCCAGGCTTATGCCCTAATATGGGATGCTGTCATTGCATTCCACAGATAGGGCAATCAGCATGCCACAGCCCAAATGTTTGGAGAAGCTTACAATTTGGTAACAGATACTCCCCTAGTAACATACAAGAAGCTTCCAACATTGCATGCACCTGAGAAGCAGGTGCTGAAAAGCATGAATCAACCTCAGGTGTGGAAAGAAGGGTCTGGATGTTTCTACTCTACAATGACAGACTCAGCTTTAAGAAGTGAGTTGCTAACTACTGGTGATAACACCTAATATATGCAAAAATGTTGCTTCAACTTCCCAAGCACACAACTGCAAATCAAACAAAAAGACTGTACCTCTCCCAGGCTGGTGCAGATCCGCGCAGAAGCTTTGGACAAAGGGCAGCAGCTTGAGCATATTGGCGCTCCAGTAACAAATGATCCAAATACCTTGAACCCACCTACACTATGCCCTAATATCAGATGACACTCCCTTTTTGACTATCAAAGTCCAACCAAATGTGTCTTCTTCTGTGAGTCCCTTATTTGCAACAACCTCATATACTATCCTACATTGCCATGAGCTTAGAGTTGAATGAAAATGCCACTAAATGAACAAAGACCGCATGATGGCAACCCTGAAAGAAGAAGAAGGATGCTGGAAACTGATTGCAAGAATTCTATCACTTGAAACTGAAATAAGGACTCCTTGGTGGATATACCTCTTCCAGAAGCTCTGTCCTGGCTTTCCCTTCCTCAACGACTGCCAAAGCCTTCTCATGAAACCCATGTTGAAGCAGCCACTTCACGTGGTCATCTGCATCTCTGCATTAGCACACAATTTCCTCCCACTATAAGTTCTCCACTGCCTCTATTTTTCTAAACTTGCAATGCACCTTCACACAGCCATCCTAAAAAAGGTTTCACATGTTAAGAGGAAGGTTGATGACATTCCCTTCCTTTAAATGCTGAATTGATCTTCATATGAAGCAGAAGGACTAAATGGTAGATGCAACAAAGAGCTCAGTGCAAAAAGCTCATGACATGAATTGGGAAATCATCAGAAGGAGAAGAAACCTTGGCTTTGCAAGGACAACATCCTTAGGAGACACAATGTAGTACAGAGGCTCATCACCAGCTGCCCATTGGCCTCCTGCTATGCTGCTTCCTGGAACAGCAAATCCCAATATGCCAGCAACAATTAACAAACAGCAGAAAGAAATACAGCATATATGACACTCCTCTTTCTAAAATATATTAATTAACCATCATTCATCAAGTTCAATATTACAGATCAGACTAGAATCACTGCCATGACACCTGTGGTTATGAATCTTAGGCACCTACTGCTTACACTTACACATCAAGATGGGATGGAAACACCCCTAAAACTGTGCTCAGACAAAATTGCTGTTAAACATACATCTTACTCAATCTCAGGATGAATGCATTTCATGAAGCAACTATAAGACCTTAGATCAGCAATCTGCTGAGCTGTAACCCTGCCCATGCCAAAGAAATTCCAACAATCAGTGTGCATTGCCTTCTGACAAATAACCTTCAAGCCATGAAACCATACCAGTAAATGGAGCATGAGCAAGCACATAATCTTTGGCCTTGTAGTGCTCATAGCCATGGATGGACAGAGCATCTGTGGCCAGTTCCTCATTCTTAAATGTCACAATACGCACTTCTGGTCGTTGTGCATGTCCCTGCTACAGAACCTTATCACTGGTCACTAAAAGAAAGCAGGGTAAGATCAGCCAGTGGAAAGGCATTCTGCTTAGGATTTCTGATTGCTTATGACTACAACTTCCCATTTTCCCATCAGTTATGGGATCAAAGCAGGCTTCCACTAAAATCAGGAGGACCAAACCACTTCTCATAGTTGTATTTTCATAGTGAAGTTCACAGCACTGTTACCTGTCTTGGGAATGCTGAACCTCGCTCTGAATCAGTTTGCCCATCCTCCTTGTCAGGAAGGTAAGCCAGTACCACAAGGGCATCACCATATGGAGCAAGCCCAGATACATAATAATCTGTCTGGAACACTGACAATATCTCAACATATTTGGCCCCTGGCCCCAGTGTCCCTTTCATCCCATCCCATCCTCTTGTCTTCACAACTGCGATCTTGATATAGTCGGCCCATCCTATGATCAGGACTGTGTCATCCTGATTCATGTATGCAAGATTTCCCCTCACGACCATATAAGTACCCTAACATAGGGTTATAGTACACAGACTTGTGACCAAGAAAGCTCAAGCAAAATAATGGGGGAAAGAGAAAGAGGTAGACCTGCCAAACCAGTTGAGGCCGTAGAAGGCTACTGTGAGGAACACGCTCAATAAAAGTGATACGTTGATATGAAGCTGTGTCATAGATTTTCACTCCTGCATCATTGGCCCAAGCAATCAGACTTGCCCGCCATTTCACAACATGCACGGTTCCTTCTCCTGAATGCAGTACCTGCCACACCCATACAGCTCTATGTCAGCTTGCCTGTTTCCTTTCTAACCACATTCCTCTATCATTCATGGGTTTTCCTTCTGTCATGCAACCTGCTATCAGATCAGAGATGTCCTACCTGAAAAACTCCAGCAAGTATTGATCAGCATTGAAGATAGGTCAATAACTCTTCAAGCAAAGAAACACAAAGCTCCAACAGGGACTGTGCAGGGATAATCAAGACCATTAATGTGGGTTATTGTGAGAAGTGTCACAGTGGAGAGGAACTGCAGAAGATTACTTGCTCTCGATACCCAAGCCAACCCTTGCTGATGAAGAGAAGCTGGCCTGCTAATCCTCCAGCCACAAACTGCCTTGAGGTTTTGCGAGAGTACTCAGGGTCCAGTGCAACAGCTTTCATGGGTCGCTGGTAGTCAAACTTCTCCTTCTCGTCTGTGTACAAACTACTGATGACCACTGTTCCATCATCTGAACAGCTTCCAACAAACTCACCATTGGAATCAATGCTCACCTCATTCACCGTAGCTGTGTGTGCACGAAACTCTCTTACCTGCCAACAACAGTGAGGATCACCTGGAATTGTTCAATACTAAACTTCTTCCAAAGAGCTAATGTTTTCAATGTCATGTATAGAGTCAAACAGGTTATATGCAAACCCTTGCTGAAGATCTGTCAGGAAATCTCCTTTCTCTGAAATCCAATGAATTTTCCATCGGGAGAAGCACTGGAATTCTCTGCTTCCAAAACTCTAATGCTTTTCTAGACACCATAATACCTGTTTTCTTCTGGGTAACCAAATTTCCAGACCCTAATTCTGAAAGCACTCTTGCGTGCCATCCCGACTGCCTGAGGCCATAGTGCTGGCAAATCTTAGATGTAGGAACAGCAAGCAGAAGCAATGTATCCAACAAATGTGCTGATGCGGACCCAATACACTAACCACAAGAGAAAGAAAAGAAAGTAGAGGAGAGAGAGAGAGAGAGAGAGAGAGAGAGAGAGAGAGAGAGAGAGAGAGAGAGAGAGAGAGAGAGAGAGAGAGAGAGGGGGGGGGGGGGGGAGAGAG